>OIZP01000524.1_pt1 | contig 24208 bp, 34 predicted proteins | sample 1588531 | NCBI WGS metagenome assembly OIZP01 (sample SAMN03283283) | human gut metagenome | biome: human-associated habitat; material: feces | host: Homo sapiens | place: Peru | collected 2012
AAATCTAAAATATTCAATTTTAATACTACATGAATGATATCGCATCGTTCATCGAGCCTTGAAATCAGTCATTCATCAAGTTTTTCATAAACTTTTGACTCTACCGTTTTTTAAATTATCCTTTAAGTCTAATACTTTAGTTTCAATTTGTTTAATAATAGTTACGAATTCTTCATCACTTTTACCTGTAGGATCTTCTAAACCCCAGTTATCATCAAAGGGTCTTCCTATGAATGGACATCCTACATTACATCCCATAGATATCGCAATATCTGGTTGTGGAATGTCATTTATACGCTTAGAATATTGCGTTTCTTCCATATCTATTCCATACATCTGTTTCATTATACGAACAGCATCTTGATTTATGATTGGTTTGGTTTCTGTTCCTGCAGAATAGCTTTCAAAAACATCAGATGCAAAATAATGGCCTAAAGCTTCAGCTATCTGACTTCTACATGAATTATGAACACATATAAATGCGACTTTCTTTTTACTCATGAAAAGGACATCTCTCCTTTATACATTGTTTATTAAGTGTTGTATAACTACAAGATGGATGTTCGTATTCTAAAGTGACATTATAGTGTGTGTTTACATAATCAACTGCATTCTTAAATGAAATCATAGCATCTCTTTTACAACATCTAGGCCCATTGATTTCACCTAAGTCTTTTAATGCATTTGAAGTAAATTCCATGTGGTCTCCCCATGTACCATCCACTGATAAGGGCCCTGTATGATCAATAATAGATAATGCAGCACCTAAAGATGTGACTGCACCACATACACCCCATAAACCACACATGGCACCTGGCATTCTTAATCCTTCTATCATAATTTTATTTAAAGCTTCATCTAAATCAATTTCACCACCCGCATTTTTATATGCGACAAGTAAACATGCTCCATCTAAAATATGATGTTCAGGTCCATGCATATTAATGTAATCATTCTTCACAATATTTTTAAATATCTGTATAGGATTGTTTCCCTTTTCCTGCTTTATATCTTTAATTATTCGTTCAGCTTTTTCCTGTATCATCATATTATCCTCCTTTATTTCATTATATAGTAAAAGCGATAGGATTACCCTATCGCCCTAATTATTTCTATTTTTTCTTATATATACGAATCATGAGAGGTGCTTCCACTAATAACATCGCAATCCATCCTATCAAGTAAGAATAAGGTAATGCTTCTATTCCAAAGTTCCATAATAGAATCATAGGTATTGCAGCAATAACTCTTCCACCCATATTAGTAAAGCTTGAAAGTAATGTAACCTTTAAATCACCTATTCCTCTAAAGAATCCCTGGATGGCATTAGTAAATGCGGGAAGAATATACATGACTGCAATGAGATGAAGATAAGTGACACCATGACCTATAACTTCTGTATCTTTTACAAATAGAGACATAAGTTCTCTAGCAAATAATAGACATATAATCATTACCACAATAGAAAAAACGATTTCTAATATTAAGCCACAGCGAAATCCTTCTTTCATACGATCATCTTTACCTGCACCTTTATTTTGAGCCATGAGTGCAGTCATCGCATGTGCTATATTCTGTTCTGGAGAAATCGCAAAGTCGTCGATTCTATTGACTACCGCAAAAGCTGCAGAGACAGAAACCCCCATTGTGTTAACTAATGCTTGTATCGCAATCTTACCCATCTGTACTGTTGCCTGCTGCATGGCAGATGCCCATCCATAAGTTACTGTTTTCTTTAAATATCTTGAATCAAAGATCAGCCATTTCTTTCCAAGTCTTAATATAGGTACTTTCTTTTGAATATAGATTACACAGAATAAACAGCATAATGCTTCACTGAGTACTGTAGAAATGGCACAGCCATTACTACCTGCCTTTAAGACTATTACAAAGAATAGATCCCCAAATATATTTAATACAGCACTGATAATTAAGAAATAAAGTGGTGATGCACTATCACCAAGAGCTCTTAGTGTACTAGAGAAGAAGTTATATAAAAAAGTAAACATGAGACCAAAGAATATAATACGCATATATTCTGTAGTCATAGTAAATATGGATGCATCAACCTGCAACAACATCAATATAGGTTTCGCAAATACTAAACAAATGACTGTGAGTACAAAAGAGAATACGACACCTGATATCATGGTTGTACTGATTTGTCTTTCTAATGCTTTATAGTTCTTTGCACCATATTGAATCCCCATAAGAATACTAGCACCCATACATAATCCATTTAAGAATAAGATCATAAGTGTACTGATTGGATTGCATATTCCTACTGCAGCGAGAGCTTCTTTCCCTACAAATTGCCCTACAATAATACTGTCTACTGCATTATAGGTCATCTGAAATAAGTTACCAAGTATGAGTGGAACTGTGAAAGTGATTAAAATGGGCATAACTTTGCCCGTAGTTAAGTCTTTCGTCATATCATTAAATCCCCCCATTAATGAACAGCAATAATATTACTCATAATTGAAACTATTTCAAGAAATACGAAAACGAAAGAAAACGAGATTTAATTTGTAATCCCGTTCTAGATCATATATTTATTATTCTAATGTAAGTAATAATGCCATCTTGAATCGTTTAGATGCTTTGACTGCATGCATGCCACCCTTCGCAAAACAGAAGTTTTCTCCTGCTTTAATGACATGATCTTTACCTTCATAGTTGATGATACCTTCACCATCTAATGCGAAGATGATGGCTTCTCCTGGTGCTGCATGCTCAGTGAGTCCTGTTCCTTCATCAAATGCCATGATGACAAATTTCATTTTCTCATTATGTACAATATCCATATTGATGATTTTACCTTCTGAATAAGGTAATAGTTCTGCAAGTTTAAATACTTCTCCTGGTTTAATCATTTCATTCATAATATCTGTTCTCCTTATTAATGTTTCTGTATATATGACACCATCTTGAGATCTTATACCTATAGGTGTATCAGTGAATGTAATCATACATTCGTTTTCTTTGACTACTTTATTATAGCCGTTATTTCCATAGACTTCCATCTCACCTCTTAAGACAAAGATCATCTTATAATAAGGATATATCTCAGCGCTGATATCAGTGTTTCTTGCAAGTGAGAAACAAGTCAATGTTTCATTCAATGTTTTGGAAGTGGTACAGCCTGGTATTGGCTGGTTATCTTGTGTGATAGAGAAAACTTCTCCTATTTTTTCATTCATATTTTCCTCCATTTTTTGATTGGATGTCTAATGACAGTTTTCCATTTTTCTGGTGCAACTCTTCTTGCATCAGATAGATATATTTCATGATGCAGTCTTTCTTTTGTGAGATCATTCATATATCCATTTTCTTCTAGATATTTGTCCATAAGTCTAACAGAAGCGGGTTCATCATCAAAAGGACCGATATGCATCATCTGTACACATAATCCCTCATCAATAGTAAGAAATTCTGCACAAGAACAATCCATCTTTTTCTTAATAGAAGCAGTTTCTACTGCCCAATCAAAATCTTTTTTAGTGATAAAATCTGGTAAACGAATGACAGAAATCCAATGAAAACTAGATTTATTCGTATAATCTATCCTTTCAATATCATCCTGCCACCAGAAACCTTCTAGTGGAGGCACTACATATTCAAAGAATCCTTCTATCTTATAATCTGTTTTATAACTCATCTTAAGTGTATAAGCGATTGCATATAAGACACCTATCGCTTTCTGATAATCCCCACCTTCCTCGTTTGGATCACCTTTTCCTCTTACCGCAATATAGTTTGCACGAGGAACAGTGACTATCATAGGTTTATTTTTTGGCATATAGAATTCTTTATATTCTTTCTTAAAATCAAAAGCCATATGTAACCTCCCATTAATCAATATTGAAAAAATCTAGTACATCTTTATAAACTATTTCTTTATCTATTTCATTTAGTAGTTCATGTCTTTTATCTTTGTACAGTTTACTCTTGATGTTTTGATAACCTACTTCTTTCAAAAACTCTTCTAATTCATTAAATTTCTGTTTTCCTTGAATGACTGGATCATCAACACCTGCAATTAAGAATATAGGTAAAGAACTGTTTTGTGGATTCCAATCTTCTTTGATGAAGGCTGATTTTAATAGCTGGAAAAGATTCATAAAGCCACTAGTAGTAAAAGTAAAACCACATAGAGGATCGTTATTATATGAAGACACAGTCTCTAAATTAGAACAGATCCATTCATTTTCAGTTTTATAGCCTTTGTTGTAGTATCCTACAGGGATTTTAGAATGGCTTAAATACAGTAAATAATAGAGATTGTTGCCTATTTGTTACCTATTTAAATCATTCGTTTTTATTTAGTATAATATAAGTACAGAAGGAGGTGATAGAATGTGGGTATAAATAATGTGAAAGATTTCTTGGAAGCCCTAGCCTATTTGATTGCCATCATTGTAGGAATCCAAGAAATCTATCTTAAGTGGAAAGGAAAATGATTCCCTTTTTTTCACACTGATTATTTTATCCTACATTCAAAAGTTATGCAAGGTGGAGGACTTATTGCAGTAATTTTAATTCTTTATATTGTTCTAAAGAGAAGAAGAGGTTAATTATGAATGATATCAATTTAAAAGCAAAAAAGGACCAGAGCAATGCCCTGGTCTTTTCATATGAATATAATGTGTAGTTGAGATTTAATAGAAATTAAGTCGAGTTTAGTCGATATCTTTAAGAATAAACTCATAATAAAAATAGAATTAGACTTTTTTCAAATATCTTTTAGCAACCCAACCACTAGGAATCTTCGCCCAATCTCCATCGAATTTAGATACAGTAACATGAGTTCCGTAATTAATACAGCCATCCTTATCGTAATCGTGAGCCTTAGCGTTCTTAGTTAATTCCTCATATGTCTTCCTTCTATAGTTAGCTCCTGGTCCTGTTCTGACACTTAAATCACTAGCAGTAATCATATAAGTACCTAAAGTGCTAGATGCGTTACTCTGTGGCTTAGGTGTAGGAGTTTCAACGTGTTTATTGACACTCTTATTTAATATACCTTCTACAATTGCCTTTGCGCACTTGTCAGCGTTCCAATGAGCCTTATCTGTGGCATTGTCAACAAAGCAGCACTCAACAAGTAGTGCTGGAGAATTAGTCTTTCTAATTACATAAAGGTTTTTAGAAACCTTAACACCTCTATTTCTAATACCTAGGGTGTTAGAAATGTTCTTGGCGATTCTTTCAGCTTCATCTTTGGCTTTTGATTTGTCGCTATAGACATATACCTCTGTACCTGTTCCGCCTCCAGCGTTGAGATGAATAGAAACATCTAAGTTAACCTTATGATCATTACACTTACTTACAATTGCTTTAAGATTTGAATTCTGGTCTTTTCCGTTATCATCTGTACAGTCATAGACTGTGTGTCCTTCATTTCTTAATAATTCAATGACCTTGTTCTTGACTGCTCTGTCTTCGTTGACCTCGTCAAGTAAGCCACTTGCTCCACGACATTTTAAACTATGTCCACCGTGAATGTTAAAATTCATAATTAATCCTCCTCAAAATATGCGCCAATTCCATAATTATCAGCACACATATATTCGATTCTGCATCCTCGTGCAGTATTCCAGCCTTTTAAAAAGTAAGCCACATCGGCAGTTGATAATAATTCAATAGATTTTCCAAGGCACCACAAAGGAGTGTCTCCACAATCAATATAACTATCAATAATTTCAACATCATCACCATAGAGACTTTTAATTTTTTTGACTGCTTTCATTCTATTATGTCTGATTTCTTCTTCAGACAGATCTTTCATAGGTTGTGAAATAAAGATTTTCATTTGTTATACCTCATATTTTATAATTGGCGCTTTTGCCTTGATTACATTGATATCTCCTAAAGAGATATGAAAAACATCTCCAGCACTTGAAAAAGCACGGCATTCATAAGAAAGCTCGTTTCTACTTCTGCCTAGTGTATCTGTGGGATCTATTCGTGCAGTGATGACATTATCCTTTATGGTTGTTTCTTTTCTTCTTATCTCATCACCATCGATAATAACAAGAAGCGCCTTATATTCATTGAAATTAAAAGGCTCGCCATCAGACGAGCACGAAAATCTGATAAGATGTGTAGTTCCTTCAATCACATCTATATCACGCTTGTTGCAATTCATTTATTCATCTCCTTCAAATTCAAAAGGCGAAACCTTTCCGATATCTATATGCATTATGTTGCTTACTTCAATTTCAGCATCTAATGCAGTTTGTGCAGCTATATTGATATTCCCATGATCAGCATCTATTGAAGCATTAGCATGTGTATACTTGCTAATATCCACATCTACAGTATGAGAGACTTCTATATCTACTTCAGTGGATTGTGCTTCATCTGGCCCTGAATAAAGATAAAGGGTGAACCATCCTCTACTCATCCTGACCACACTCCATCTGTGGATTTTGCATAAATTCTAATTAGATATTCTCCATCGCCCTTTGACAATTCAGAATCCAGGACACTTACTAGCCCCGTGGTGCCTGTTTTGAGATTGGTTCCATTTTCAACAAGCAATCCTATCCCTCTACCAGATGCTTCACCTTCACGAGTTGCGCGTGCTTCCCATTCTGTCACATCAATATCGCAATGAAATCTGCATATACACTCATTAATGCCTAACATTCTAGATATTCGATACTTGTCAATACTGTCAATCGTTACAATAGGCGCCATGGCCAGTCTGTAAGTGACTGTAATAAGACCATCAGTAAGCCATACATCACCAACCGATGCGAAAGAAGTACCCCAAGCGTCACATTCTACCGAACCATCAAGTAATGTACCTAGATCAATAGTTTCATTAGCGGTCTTATTATGATTCACACCACCATTCACGGAAAATTTAACCGCATTTTTATACGTATAATAACAGTTAAACACTCCCGTAAATCTAACATTAATGACTATTGCATTTGAAGGAAGAGAAGGGACAGTCCACGTCACCTTCTCTTTATTGTGTCCACTCCCAGAAATATGAATTTTAGGCATTGTGGCTTCTGCGGTTACTGTATATTCCATATCGTTATGCTACTGACCAAGTACCGTGTGCATTCTTAACGAATACCTTGATGATCTTCTCACCATCACCACTTGAAGCAGCTTCAAGGTCTTTACCGTAAATCTTGCAAGAAATAGCCGTGCTAGCCTTAAATGTACCTGTTGCATTCATATTTGTAGAGCCGTTTGCAGTTCCGATTAATGTACCAGCATCATGTAGTGATGATTTAGATGGTACAACCTTAATCTTATATTCAGTGAAAGCAACATCTGAAGTGAAACTGAATGTAGCAACGTTTTTAGGTGCTGTCTTAGAAATTCTTGAGACGTCTGGTCCAATGATAGTAACGGCTGGTACCGAAGTATCTAATGTGATTGTAGCAGATGCTGCAGCAGTCTCATTGCAGACATCATCACGTACTTTTACGTATACAGTCTTGAGCCCATCATTGTTCAATAAAGTGATGCTCTTGGAAGTAGCAAAAGTCTCCCAGGATGCGTTTGATTCAAGTTCTGCCCCATTGATACCCCACACCTTCATTTGATAGCCGGCAGTAGATGCATCAGTTAAAGCTATACTTAATGTAACTGATTTAGATGTAGTGTACTGAGAGCCATTATTTAACTTGATGGTCAACCCTTGCGGTGCAAGAGTATCAAGTGTTAGATTAAAATAACTCGCCATAATTATTCTCCTTTATTGATAGCATTTTCTGCAACTTCTAATCCTTTTGTTAAGACTTTTGGCACATTATCACCTGATTCAACAAAGTTTTCTAAGATGCTGCGTAACTCATTAATAATTAATGATGCGATTGTAAACCAACCAATATAAGCAGTTACAGATAAGTCAATCCCTAAAGTCTTACCAATCTCGATAAAGATAGCAGAAGCAAGAAAGGCAACCAAAACCATAAGCCAATAGCCTAACTTTTTCCAAACACCTCGCACTCCCTTGGCGCTGTTGTCTTTGCCTGTTAGTCGTGATTTTCTTACTCCAGTAATGTAATCAATCACGTTGAGAACTAGAAACCCAACAAATAAAAGCCAGTGAGTCCCGAACACAGCAGTTAATACTGCCACGATAGTGCCCCCTAATGCGTTGATCGCATCCATGTATTTTAACGATGTGTCGTATAATTTCATTCTATTACCTCTTTATTTACATATTTTCTGCAATGATCCATGCGTCTAGCTGTATCTGAGTGATATTTGAATAACTCTGATAATTGTTGTGAGCAGAGTTACACTGCTTGAACTGCATATATAGTTCATTGCTGTTGTTTACATTGAATTTGACAGGAACGTCGAAGAATCCACCGTTAGCCTGTATGATTGCATTGGCGTCTGTATATCCCATGTTAGGAGCACGCCAAGGAAATGCATCACCAATACGAGGACTATATAATTTGAACCCATTTACTCCATTGGAGTTAAGATTCTTAACCGATGAATTAAACATGATTCTATAGATATTAATATCACCTAGGCACTGTCCATACATAGTACCTGTAAATGTGCCGCCGTTCAGACTCACGCTCAATTGTCTCTTATCTATTGCACTGCTGCCTGTGCCTAGAATATATCCTTTTAGATACTCGGCAATGTTTTCTAATCCCCACTCGTTTGGATGGATTCCATCCGAACTCATCATATTTTCAAAAGACAGGATGTTCTCGGCACCCGGTACTAACATAAAAGGCTGATTTGTATAGCACGCTTTTGATGTGTATGCTGGCATCAATTTATATCTTAATTTAAACTGATTATTCCTATCTTTAAATGCAACCCCAAAAGGCGCAAAGTGAACAACTGCATTTGGATATGTACTCTGTACATATGAAATCAATGTATTGATATTGGATTTAACAGTATCGGTCTTATCACTATAAGCCAGTTCGTTATAGCCACCGCCAATCAGCACATCTGTTACCATCTTCTTATTACCCACCTGAGACTCCACACCTTTGAGAAGTGTCAGAAAACTATTAGAAGAATTAGAAAAGGATGCACCACCTTTATGATTGATATATATATTACCTGCAGTAAAGTGACAATTAACCAACTTACTTTTAAGTCTGTCGCACCACCCCGTATAACTTCCGTCAGGTGTATATCCGTCTCCGTAGCTATCACCAATAAAAATCAGTTTTCTTTTGCTTCTGTCTTCTAGATTCATCTTAGTTCCTACCACCCTTTTCCCGTCGCCTGAATAGGCAATCAACCCTTCTTCAATGTTATCATCAGTTACTGTACTGTCTGATATATCAATCAATGTCTTGCCGTTGTATATGACCTTATTAATGCTCATATAAACACTCCTATGCGATTGTTACTGTAGTTCCGCCGGCAGAATTCTCACTTTCTGCGTATGGAATCGGATTAACAGTAACCTGTGATAAATAGTTGTATCCAGTATCTGGCATTATCGTCTGTGTAGCGGTGCTTGGTGTCACTGTCTTCTGCTGAGGTTTAGCACCTTCAGTCCCTGACATAGTACCTTTGATTCCTAAGATAGTAACTCCATCACGAATATTAGCCGGAATGATCTTAGCTTGTTCTGCAGTCGCAATCTGAACATTGCCTGAACCATCGTGGAACCCCTGTGGAATCGTGTATACCTGTGCCTTGGTTGTGAGGCTTCCTTTAACAGAACCATTGTTCCTCATAGTACCTGTTAATTTAGTACCTCTAGCGTAAGCAGTCTTTCCAGCTAGCATTTCAGCAACTGCCACAGTCGCATCACCAGAATCTACATCAAATGTACAAGTACCAGTGACCGTGGCACCGGTCTTATCATGAAATGTTAGATCCTTCAATACTTTGTCTGCTGTCGCAGTATCACCTGTCAAGTCGATTAATGTCTTGCCACCATAGACGACCTTATTTATATGTTTAGTTTCTGCCATGTTATAATTCCTTTCCTATGTATACTGTATTGCCCCCTTCATCGTTTGATGTCTCGAAGAAGGGGATTTTTTTAACCATTACATCTTTATTGAGAAGTTTATTTTTTGTCTTAAGCTGCTGAGCTATATCTTTAGGTGTTACTGTATAAGCACCGGTATAGACATCAGCATTCTTTATGCCCTGATAGTTTTTTATATCAAGTTTGAACTCTTCAGAACATATCTTCATATCAGCACGAAAAGACATATCTCTTATGACGAATCTTAGAGGTATGTCTTTTGACTTGAACTCTAGTTTAAGGCGCACATCAGATCACTCCATCTTTTAATATTCTTTCAACATATGTAGTGATGATATTAGATGCAACTGCTTCTCCATCAGCCGTAATCGCACGCAGCTGAATCTCAGCCTGATGTTTTTCTTTAAGCTTCAGAGTATCCTCCTGTGACAGATGCACTTCTATCTTGTCACCGCTTAGGCTGCTGCATTCTATCTGTCTATCAATAATAATTCTATTGTCTTGCATGATAGTGAAGTAGGCATACTGGAGAGTATTCACTTCAAATGGAAGTGTACATATTAATGTGGCAGTAGTACCTCTAATCATATGCATCGCCTCCTATCTGAGCATCATGTGGCTACCTGAGAGCCATGTTCCTTTAGGAACAGTGCAATTCTTCATAGAGAATACACTGAAACCGTTTTTGTTTCTATCATACTTGAACATGATCGGGCAGTCTGGACTAACAAAAATATTGAACATAAATGCAGTATGCATCGCTAGAACAGAACGCATTGTTGAATCATTACCGAACTTTTCACCATCGGCGCCACCAGTCATGTTCCATGCACTGGTGAGTGTGCCATACCAGCAGAATTCTATATAAGTGTCATTCCATCTAGCTTCTAACGTAATACCGTTCTTGACGTCAATAGTATCTTTATGCGTTACTGCTCGTCCAGTTGCTATTTCATTGTATTTTGTCTTCAAATCAGCAAGTTCATTATCGAATCTTTCTTGTGACCCGGTCGAAGTAACGTAGCCACAATACCACGAATCCCCTCTTGTATCATTCACGTCATTCTGTACTAGAGATGTAATTCCTTTGCGGACATGAATTATAGCAACAAAGAGCTGATAGATGGAATCAGTCCTTTTTGGGGAAGGCCATTTCCCATCAGTACCTCCCTTTATAACTTTCAAGGATACTCTTCTTTCGGATGCATTGAATTCTAGTGAAATTGCATCATATCTATCATAGGTGCCTTCAGAACTATCGATATTAAGTGTATTCTCTTCAGAAGAAGGGAAGAAAGCACCTCTAATAAAGGCATTTCCTGAACTCACTGTAATATGCATGCTGTTGTTAGCCTGTACATGAAAATCATCTGTTGAGCAGATGCCATCTGTAAATAATTCGCTCAGCATTTTACGCCACGATGCTGCAGACATCTTTCTATCTCCATTCAGTGAGTCAAATGGATAGCCATATTCATCTGTAATTGTATCAGCCATTAAATATTATCACTCCAATCTATCGTTGACGGAAGAGGTGTACCAAACGTAGGCACTGCCTTCATTACTCCATGCTCGTATACCTCATTAACCTCCGTCACTCTATCATTTGAGGTCATTCCCCAATATTCAAACCTATTTGTGACTATATCGCCAAGATCATAATCAGAAGGATAGTTATAATTCCCTCTGATCTTATCTTCCTTCTCTAATGTTTCAGCAAGCATATTGCTGTTAAGTGTTGTATTTCCTCTTTCAATGAGTGCTTGCTTATAAGCAAGGTCGCTGATGTTTTCTTTTGAAATATCAGACCCATTGATAAAAATCTCTCTTCTTTCCAGTCCAGATACAGAGGTACTGCCTGTTATCTCTATCTGTCTAGCTGAACCTTCACCTTGGCCTCCAACATAGCACACATTTGCATATGTCTTTGAATTAGCACTATATGTCGCTTTTTCAATATCTCCGTTCTTCTGTGAGAAGATGACACGTGATATATCATACTGGCTATCGGATCTATCAACACCCTTGTATGTTTCGAATATCCATTTCTTTTCATCGAAGTCAGGCCTTAAACGAAAACCTATATCTGAAGCCTGAGAAAGCTTCTCTATGTACGTAAGTATATTTTTATAGGTTGCCTGATAAGTGATTCTTTCAGTATATCCATTATCAGGGCCTAACATTACTCCTGGAATTGCTGCCTTTGATACAAGTTCTCTCATAGAGGTTTCTACACGGCCATTAAAGTTGTATGTTCCCTTAATGATTCTTCTATAAAAATAAGATGATGCGAATCTTCCTTTGACGGTAATCTCTTTCTTCGATTTCTCATAAGATATTGTAATACTCTCAATGATTCCGCATTCCTTCTTGCCCTTCAGATAGAAAAGATTCTCAAGTTTCAGCAGCTGCACATTATATGCAGTCACTGGAACATGTGCCTCAAATTCACCACATGAGTTATATTTACGCATCCACTGGAGAGAGAAAACATTTTCAATCTGACCTAGAAAGTTCATATTTCCATCATAGATTCTTATGATCATAAATTAGGCCTCCACATAGTTTCTTTTAAATGAAATTGATACAGCCATATTCTCTGCCCCTGATTCTGCAGTATATCCTATATGATTAATTCCCGGCTGCAGTCTTATAAAGTCTGCAGATGTAGGAAGATACATATTTACTTCTTCTTTTTTTCTATCCTTTAAAAGATAGATATGACAATCATCTACAAGGGTTGTGATAATAAGCTTCTGACCGCTTTCTAATGTAAAATCCTTTTTACCAGAAATGCCTACAGTCATGTGCTCCCCTGATTCCTGTATTGAAATCGAAGGATTTAAGACACTTCCTATAGCCTCAATAGTAATGTTCATGCCAGTTTCAGAACCGTTCTGATTATCTATCTCTAGATTCTGTACTATTTCTATTCTTGATATTTCCTCCGTTTTAAACTCATGAGGAAACTCAAATAGTGGAATGACTGTTGACATTGCAATACTGTTGTCTTCTATATCCGTAAAATAGGGATTCGCACATATCAGTGATATCTGATGAGTGCGTTTATAGAATGTGCCATCCGTTCCTGTTACCTTTTCTACAGTGTAGTCAATCTTTCTCTTATGAACACCATCATCATATTCAAGCGTGCCATCAAGAGAGAAAAGTCTGTCAAGCATCTCTCTATGATTGGCATAGCGCTCATTATCAACAACTTCTAACACGATGTTTCTGTACTTCATTGTGCGTCCTAATATTGATGCACCGTCAGAATTACCATTCTCCTGTAGATTAACTGTATATGTTGAGTCATATAATCCATCACAGTCAGTAATTACAAAAGGAGACAGTGATGTCTCAGTGAAGATTATTGAATATCCATTTGAATTAGTACAGGTGATTGTCCTATATTCCTTTTCCTCCAAGAATCATCACGCTCCTTTCAGTCTCTGAATCAATTCTCTATTTGCATTTCTTGTCTGTCTTGATACTTCTGAAGGATCTACAGCATCAGGTGCTGTAATATTGATAGTCTGATAGATATCACCTTTTCTATCTTCAGAATGTGGTTTTTCAAATCCTTCATTGATTAGCTGCATCTTGACTTCTCTTACAGCACTGAATGTCATTGAAGCACCAAAGCTGTCAGATTTATTGAATTCATCAATAAGCGAATCATTGAATGCTGCTATATCCTTTCTGACGGTATCAAATGAACCTAGAATTCCGACACCAATACCTTCACCGATGAATCTGCCGACCATATCCCTCATGATCCTAGAAGGAGAGTGGATACCAAGGAATCCCTTAAAGCTTTTGACGATACCGCCGGCAAAGTCTCCAATCTTCTTAGTAATCCATGCACCCATGCTCCATATACCCTTCCAGATACCTTCGATAATATTCTTTCCGATTGATAGCATCTTTGAAGGAAGCGAAGCAAGTGCTTTTACAATGATTTCAAAAATCTTTTTAGCAGCACCGCCTAAAGCACCGAATAGTGATTTAATTCCGCTTACTAATCCACTGATACCTTTGCCACCAAGTGCACGCAGTCTTTCAGGCAGCATTAGAATATTAATCAATACCGTATCTAATGCCTCTTTTCCTGTACCCTTAAGGAATCCGAATAATGCCTTGATTCCATTTCCTAGACCAGTGATGGCCATTTTACCTAAATTGATCCAGTTGAATGCGCTCCATACATCCACGATTGCTGTAATGATCTTCGGAATATTGACAATGAGTGTCGGTATTGCCTGGATGATTCCTAAAGCAAGCTTAGCAATCAGCTTCAGACCACACATGAGAATCGTAGGCCCATTATCATTAATGATATTTGCGAATGTGCTGATAATTGTTGGAATTTTCGCAATCATGACAGGAAGTGCAGATACAACCCCATCTGCCAACTTGTTCAGCATTTCAAAGCCACTCTTTATAAATTGTGGCGCTTGTGAAGCAATCTGTGTTGCAAATTTCTGAACTGCATCAAGGATTCCTGGCATGTTATTAAGCGCATCAGTAACAACCGCATAACAACTCTTTGTAATATTCAACAGCATTGGAATAAGGTTGTTGCCAACGAATATTCCTAGTGAACTGATTAAATTTTTAACAGAACTCTTGACATTTTGACCCGTTGACATAGCTCCCAAAAAGTCCTGTACTGCCGCCTTGACCATGCCAAAAGAACCAGTGAGAGTAGTACTTGCTTTTTCTGCAGTCGTTCCGCTGATTTTCATATGGTCCTGTACTACAGAGATTGCATTCGCAATATTACTAAATGACATATCGCCGTCTTTGACTGATACATTTAGTTTTTCCTGGGAATCCTTATATGTAGACGCATCTTTTATAAGTCTTGCCATTTCTGTCTTGGTTCCGCCATACCCTAACTTTAGATTGTCTAGCATTGTGTAATTTTGTTTTGCGAAACCCTGATAGGCATTCTGTATATCCTGTAGATCAGTCCCCATTTTGTTTGCGTTGTCGGACATGTCAACCATTGCCCTTTTCGCAATTTCCGCTGCCTTGGCAGTATTTCCACCGCATGAAGATACAAGTGAAGCTGCAAATGATGTGGTCTGTTCCATATAGGTATTTGCTGAAACACCTGCATCCCTAAATGCTGTCTGTGCTGCTTTTTTAATCACATTTGCACTATTGCCAAAAAGCGTTTCAATGCCTCCTATGGACTGCTGAAGCGCGCCTCCTTCTGTCAGTGAGGCGCTGAGAAACTTTCCTATTCCAGCAATAGTTATAGCACCCTTGATTTTAGAGATGAGCATGCTTCCGAAGGTGCTGCCACTATTGTCTGCCTGTTCCTCAAGAGGTTTTCCCATGACCTCCTGGATTGATGCCTTAATGCCCTGAGCAGATGGAACAATCTGCACATAGGCCTTACCTAAATCAGTTCCATTCTGTTTTGCCATTTAAGCGCCTCCTTTCTTTATGATCTGCATTCTTGCTTTTTCAAAGTCCTCTGCACTATTAAAGCCTTTAGTTGGCTTTTTCTTTACAGGATTCATCAGCTTTTCATATATTGATTCAGGACGATTTCTATTTTTCTGTGCTTCTTTTGTCTTAGACCAGGCAAGAAGTGCCAGATAATCAACAGCGAGTGCACTTAGTATAGTTTGAGTATCTATATTCTGTTCTTCCATTGCCATTTTAAGTCTTGAATCATTTCGTAATCCGCTGACAAGAACATAGATGTAAGAAGGCTTGTAAGACATGAAGTCATATATGTGATAAGTTTCAGCCAAATCACATATAATCTGATGCTTATAGCCTCGCAAAAGGTTTGCGAGGATTACGAGTTTTTTAAGTCAGTACCATCATCAATTTTGACTGACATCATGTCATTCATTTCATGCTGCATTCTCTTGAGAGAAAGAAAGCCGTCCTTTCTTCTGCAGTGTTCTTTCAGTGCTCTATAACCTTCATCACCAATCATATATTTAATTAAATCCGGCATTCCGAGCCCAGTTTCAGCCATATTGTTTACCTTTTCAATGAAGTCATAATCATCCATAAGGCGCTTATCGACTTCGAACACAAACCCTGATGCAGTTGTGCCTTTGATTTTCTCTTCCATCTGTTATGCTCCTTTTTTCATGATGTATTCCTTATGATATGATCCGTTTCCATCAGGTCTCGCCTTGAATGTACAGTCATACCCTACAGCATCATCATCTTTATATGTAACTTCGCCAACTTCTGTAAGCTTGCATGCTGGAACAACAATTCTTTTTAGTACTGTTCCTTCTGCAAGAATCATATCAATCACAAGTACTCTATATCCCCTTGTGTTGGCTTTTACATCTACAGTAACTCCTGTTTCAATATCACCGGTTACTTGTTTCTGTCCAAAGACTTCCTTCAATACATCAACATTTAATGATTCAATTAATGTGAGGCTGAATTCGTCTGAAAAATCCTTATCAACATCAAGTACAGTGTCTCCACCCCATGCAGTGATTGAATCGCTTGAAGAAGATGCCTTGTTCTTGACACCATCATCAGAGCAGTATCCAAGTGATTTGAATGCTTTATCAAGTTCTGCATCTGCACTCGTTGGTAAAGTAGTACCGTCAGGTGCCGACCAGACGGCTCCTCCAATCTTAGGCTTGCCTGTTGTTACATTTGATGCATCTACATTTGCCATATCATTTCCTCCTTATAATTAAAAAACCAGGTCATATACTGCCTGGTATCTGTAATGCTTTGTACTTGTATCGGTATAGTTATAATCGCTGTTATGTCTGCTTGCAGAGATTTTTGGGCATTCTGCAGCATTATCCATTGCTTCTTTTACCTTCTCATTAAGAAGGGCAGCATCATAAAGCGAAGAACCATACGACTGTATTGCAAGAGTTGCATGCCTGATGAAATTATCAGTATATCCTCCTGTTTTTTCGACAACAATAAAAGTATCCTGAGATGCATCATCATACTGTGCATAGCAGGATACTCCTGTCTTCTTCTGAAGATAATCAATGATATATGTTTCTATGATCATGTCTATTTACCTCTTGCAGAGCTGAGAGCCTTAAGAAGCGTATTGTGCTTTCTTTCAGAATAGTATGCATGTGGTGTAGAAGGGCTTACCTTCACAAAGCAGCGGTCCTTGTTGGCTTTTACTTCCATCGCATACTCTTCTCCAGCCGCTTTCTGTACTCTTTCTCCATATGCAGAAACGATGTTCTGCATTTTAGAGCCACTTAGCAACTGCCTTACGCCCTCTTTATTCAGTTCGAATTTATAATGATTACTCATATCTTTCCACCACTACTTTCTTATTCCATCGAAGAGGTATGTTCTCTTCGATTCCTTCTATTGGTTCCCCTACCGTCTTCCATGTCTTTCCGAAGAATTTCACTTTTGTGTTATTCCAGTCATGATCATCACCTTTAGGGATTGCAAGGTTGTACTGGGTTTTTGATATGTCTGTATTGGTATTCACAGATATATCATTGCTTGCAATAGGTGCAACAAGCACATCATCAACCTCTTTCTGGATTTCTTCATAAAGATCATGACCAAACATATCTTTTCCGTACTTCTGTTTCTGATATATGGTTATAGTTATACCTTTAATCATTATTATCACCGCACATGTCTATTACTCTAATTACTTGTTTATTTTTAATGCCAAGTCTTTCAAGCTCTGAACGTTTGATAAAAAGTCCACCACCAGGAACCAAGAAAGTTCCTGAAGCAGAATATCCTAGTGCTGATTCTGAGTATTGTGTCATTGGCTCTTTGTCAGTATCTGTCATAAGTGTTCTTGCAACCACATCAACAGTCACTGATTTAGCTACTATCAGCAGATCCGGATCATTGGATACCATTCCATCAAGGTTTTTTCCAACCTTTTTGGCTTCCGTTCTCAATGATGCACATACAATAGGAATCAGTGCATTTGCACGCACTAATTCCTCATTGCTCATGCTTCGCCATAGAGTCTGCATATCTTCTATTGAAGCGTAATCCATTTAAGCCTCTATTCTGATACTTCTACCAATGCGAAAGAATCAGCATCTAAGATACAGAAACCAACATATGCTTCTGCACGAAGACAGATCTGGTTTGTTCTCTGAAGATCTCCCTGACCATCAGGATCACCATATTCAATAATTTTCATAGGTACCTGTTCTGCATATCCCCATTTGAATGCATTTGCAAAGTCACCTAGAACTGCACGGATTTTGCTAGTTTTGAATGCAATAGTATTGTTTACACTGTTTGCCATTCCGCCAAAAGTTGTTGGCTTGTTACCAAAGCGAAATTCAGGATATAAATAAGTGCCTGCACCTGTTGCTTTGATTTTTCCTAGTGCTGATGCAAAAGCCGGAGACATTGCGATGCCAGTAACATCACAGTCCTTACCCTGAATTAATCCAACTGCATCATCTAAATTTGTATCAGCAGAATCTTCTGCATATGTTACTTTGTTTGTAATAGACTTTGCAAAGCAGTTGTTGCCAATTTTATCTGATGCTGTATTGTCTGCTGGATTTACACCATGAAATGCCATGATATCTACTGCACGTGCCATCTTTTTTGAAAATCCATCAACAAACTGTTCTAGATAAGGCAGCTGCTGCTCTTCAGACATATTGATAAATTCATCTGTCAATCTGTGCTGATAAACAATTTTGATAGGCGCAATTGATTTAGGTGTGAAAGACGCTTCCCCTGCAGGCTTATTCTCGCCTTCACCTACGATAGAGGCTTCTCCGTCCATCGTAAAAATCATAATATCATTGCCTGCAAAAGGAATAGGTGTCTGATTAGATAATGATGCTAATGATGAGAATCCTTTTGCTTTGCTGAATACTTCAGTTACTAATTTTTTTGGAAATAATCCTGTGCTTTTTGTAATTGTTGCCATATTTCTTTCTCCTGTCTGATTAATCTTTAAGTTGTGATAATAATTCTTTCATGGCTGCAGCCTTGCTGTTCCCTGCTGATGATGAATCATGAAGTGGTAATACTACAGTATTATTCTGTGATAACAATTCTGATAAGGCTTTTGCATCAGCTCTTAATTCATCTTCATTTGACCCCTTGAGACGTGATGCAATCTGTTCAGGTAGGCTGTATTCATTTGCCACTTTTGTTCTAAGCTGAGAATCCTTCAGCATAGAATTTTCATTGTTGAGTTTCTGAATTTGTGAATCATAATCATCTTTTACTGCCTGCAGATCATCAGGTGATGTATAACCTTCATATTTTTTTAATGCATCTTTTTCGTATCCATCTTTTAACTGCTGCAGCTGTTCAGGGCTTGTCCATCCTTCATATTTCTTATTTTCACGAACAAGTCTTTCTTTAATAGCTTCATCAAATTCTTCTTGTGTCTCAATTTTTTTAAAACTCATTACTTTATCCCCCTATTTTCCCGTATAGTTACGTAACAAAAAAAGAGAACACCCACATGTTCTCTAATAGCTTATTCTCTGTTTTCTCTGTTCTTTTTTCTTAGAGCACATCCAATAAGCAAGTATTGCAGATTCCATCAAGGCAACCTCTACACCGTCTTTTATGGATCTGTATCCAAAACCTCCGCTGGAGCCGATTGCTCTTTTCTCACAGTTTGTGACAGACTGTGTCAATGCCGGCTGATCATTATGGCATATTGATTTATTTGATATAGCAAGTTCAAAAAGCTGATTGGATGCAATTATATCTTTTACAGTTGGCATGACAGGCTTTTTCTTTATGCCTGCTTCTCTCATATCGCTTGCCAAGATCTGCTGACCATTTGCACCATCAATTGCTATACCACCAATATCTGCATTTGCCATAAAATTAATCATCCATGTATTGCCGTCTCTTATTTTTCTGCAGTCTATGGTTTCTACAAAAATACTTTTCTTAGTGGTCTTACATGCCACGGACAATGCCACATTTTCTCCATCATGCCCATACTTTATGCCAATAAAAAGCTTTCCTGATAACTTAGGCAGAGTGTCAACCTGTAAACTTTTCCACTCATTTTCAGTTATCGCAGACTTTTGATTATACTGCAGCCATAAGCCAAGACGCTGGATATTAAAGTCGATCTCATCATTGTCTTCTAGTTCCACTTCTACAGTTCTTTCAGTAGTTCTGATGCCAAGAGAAGGGTTTGTCTGATACCAGGCATCAACATCTTCTACATCTGTCATAAAATCTACTGACCATTCTGCCCAGCCCGTGTTTTTGCTTTTTCCACTCAGAACTCGTTTGCGCATATCTGTGAATACAGTTCCAGCAGACACTGCTGTAGGTGGCGTACCACATAGAATTGTTTGAGGGTTCTCTGAAGCAAATATAGTATATCTTAGCGCAGAGCTCTGATCGGTTGTATATTCCTGTGCTTCGTCAATAACAAGAGTATCAAATGATTCGCCAAGTCCACCAGTATTTGATCTTGTTCGAAAAGCAATATACCCACCTGTATCTTCAAGTCTGATTTCTTCAGCGCCCTTCTGCTTTATTGACTTATACTCAATTTTAGCTTCGTCCAGTACTGTGCATAGTCTTTCCCAGGCGGTATGAGAGGTATTTACTCTATGTGCTGTATGCATGATTTTCTCTCCTTGAGTCAATTTCCATGCTTCAACAATCACAAGTATTTCACCCTTACCATTTTGTCGTGGAATTTCGTAGCCATATCTGCTATGTACCCATCCTCTATCATCCATTGCCAGGATATCATAGACAAGCATCTTCTGCCAATCCATGGCCTTCCTTTTTGACTGCTCATAAAGTTTAATTGCATCATGTCCGAATGTTTTTACATAAGGAATGCTTACGGAAGTTGTAGGAGTTTGTCTGCCTATTCTTTTAGACATTGTATCCTCCATTTTATTCCTCCTATTCATTCATAATAATTAATACATTCAATAAGCATCACATCCTTAAATAAAAGACATCAGCTACTGCTGATGTTTTCTCATAAATTTCTTTATTTTCTTCTTTTTAATTTATCTCTTTGCTTTTTATTTTCAGCCAAAATTTTTTTCATTTCTTCTTCAGATACTCTATGAGAAAGAATTCTTTCATTCATTCTATCTTCCCAGTATTCTCTTTCTTCCTCTTCAGTCATTTCTACTTGCTGAATATTATCCATTACATATAACCTCCATCTCTATGAGATTCCCTTTTCTTGATAGTACTCTGAGGAACATACTTTTGTCAATAAGCAATTCTTTTTGTTTTTTATAATAGCTTAATTGATTAATAAAAGCACACCCTGATGTGTTTTTATTAATATAAATCTTGTAATTTATACCTCTTGCAAATGGACCTATACGTGTAATACTCGTGTTTAAGAACTGATCTATCTGAAAGCATTCACCGATTTCATACTCTTTGAAGTAGTCTTCACTGCATGTTCTGAAAACTACAATATCCTCATTTATCGTGCTTTTCCTCAGTGCCTCCGATATTATTTCGGAGTATTTTGCTAACATTTTTTTCTCACCAATGTCGATTAATTTTCCTCTAAGAAATGCATTCATTCTCTCATAAAACCTTGGCTTTTTTTCTTTTCCATTCCACGTATACTTTGTAATAGCACGTTTTTCTTCGTTAGATAGATCAGATATCCAAGTTGAAGATTGTTTATTTAAGTATTCCAGTGTATCTCTTTCATTTAATGATCTATCATCCAATATTCTAGCCCTTTTACTGTATTCCTTATAAATCTTTTCTTTATTCTCGTTCTCTATCATATTCTGCATAACTTCTTCATTTCTGTATTTGTTCTTGTTCCAAATATCTTGAACAAAATCACCGGCGGCAGGTTTATATAAGACCCTGCATCTGCAATGAGCGTGCCTTTTATATATTTCATCAGACACATCATTAGGATAATTATATGATCCTGCGAGATTCATGCACCATGCACATGCATGTCCGGACACCTTTCTTATTATTACTGGATGTCTTCCAGCATCATAGTGAATCTCTGCATTAGCCTTAATAGTATCATCAACAATGCTCTGGGTATAATTTATAACTGGATCTTTAAGCACATAAGAAACTTCTTCATACAAATCTTTCTTTAATAATGCTTCTACAAATCCATTTGTTCTATTTGTATTTATTTTAGGTTTGACAGCTTTTAAACCGATATTTGCTTTTTTATTAAGCTGTTTCTGAACCCTGACTGAATAATCAGACACAATTTCATAGCTGTTTTCTAACATAGGCACTACTGTTTTTTTGGCAATATTATAATACATTTTTCCATTCGGTAATGATATAGAATCAATGTTTTCTTCAAAAGCCTGGGCAAGAAGTTTGCCAACCTCAATTGCAAAATTATGTGCATCCTCATAATCAACATTTTCACTTTCTAGTTTAGAAATAAGTTGTTCTATCTTTTTTGAGTCATTGTAATTTGAAGAAAAAAACTTCTTGATATCATCAAGAAGTTTTTTTGAAATATCTTCCATAACTATGCCTCACTTTTATCAGAACTTGAAATTGTCGGATTATATACTATTTTGCTTGCAGATACACCTGTGAGATCTTCAAGATTATCCTTATTGAAATATCCAGGCACAGCTTGATTGAGTTTGACTGCGCCATCACCAATCAATGATAATGTAGACATGTCTGGTTCAAACAATGGTTCATATTTAACTTTTGTCTGATAAATCATATTACGCTTATATGGATAATTATCTCTTACTGATGCAGCTAAATATCCAACATTAATTAGCCCTGTCGCAAAATTCTTCTGTGCCTTTCTTGCAACCAATCTTAGATTCTCATGCGCCGCTTTTATCGCTTCAGCACTGGATGGATTTTCTGTTACAAATCCTAAATCATCCAACGTCAATCCGCTTTCTCCTGCAAATAATGATGCAAATAATTTTAGCTGATCCAGATGAGGTGCCATGGACTGTTGCTGAAACTGTCCAACGGTTGGAGAGTTTCCTCCATCCTCGCTTTTGGAAATCTGAAGCATAGTTGAAATAGATGATCTGATTTTATCCATCTCTTCTGCATCGGGATCAGTCCCTAGAATGTATTTCTGTGGGTAAGAATAGAATTCTGCAGCAATTTCAGAACGTCTTAATGTTCTCAAAGCACCTTGCTGAATATCCATACAGGCTCTTGAAATTCTTGAATGCCCAAATTGTCTTTTTGCATCTGGTTTATTAATAATAGGCACAAGCAGACAATATTTAGCAGGATTCTTAGCATGTATTTCTTCATTTTTTATTCTATCGTAAACAATTGTTTCCTCACATGTGAAGTATGCTTCTATGAGGACTTTTTTATTATCATCACGTTTAAGCACAGCGTATCCTTCTGTCATCATATTTGTGATTGGATCAATGACCCCTGTAGCATCATATGCATCAATGACCTGCAAGCGTGGAAAACCTTCCTCATCCTGAGATATATATACAAAACTACATGATGCAATCAAGGCTCCTAGAAAAGCGCTGTCTGTAAGAATATCTTTATTGTTCATATTGAAAATTCCGTTCATATCGAAATTGTCTTCTTCAAATTCTTTAAAAGAAATACGATCAGCTAATGAATCTACTGCCTTAGCGCACCACCCTAATGTTTCTGATACATATTTGAATTCGTTTGGAATCGCAATTTTAAAGTCTTTGATTGCATTCTTCATTTCATAATACTTATATCTCATTCTTACTCTGTTCTGCTTTGATATGAGTTGTTTTTTTAAATAACTCATGCCTTTATAATCCACCTTATTAGTCCTCCTTTTTTTAGGCTATAAGGGCCTTTTTCGTTTCATAGAGAAATATGCATAGTACAAGCCGGAACTCTGTCGCAAGCTCCTAACGCCTAGATAGCCCCCCTATAATTTATTTCTTAGAACGATACTCAATCCACTTAAAGCTTTGTGGTAGTGCTCTGTTAGAAATCGTCTCATTGCCACTAAAATCCTTTTTTTCGAACAGCTTATCACTCTTAGCTCTGTTACAACACATATGAGCTAGCTGCAAATTCTTGATATCGCTAGGATGTCCGCCTTTACTCACTGGAACAATATGATCTATTACTCCACACATCGGATCAGGCCATTTTAATCTTTTATCAACTGGCTTGCCACATATACCACAAAGATCCTGAGTCGCTAACAGCTTCTTTTTATTTGCTTCAAATTGTCTTCTGTGACTGCTTATCTGTTGATCTGGTCTGTATCCTGTTAAACCGCAAACTCTACCCATAATAAAATCTAATAAAACCGCAAATTAAATT
>OIZP01000534.1_pt1 | contig 23931 bp, 19 predicted proteins | sample 1588531 | NCBI WGS metagenome assembly OIZP01 (sample SAMN03283283) | human gut metagenome | biome: human-associated habitat; material: feces | host: Homo sapiens | place: Peru | collected 2012
TGATTTTCTTAAAGAACAGTGCGAGGTTGTTTATCTTGAGCGCACTCCTGAAATTTCCACAACGCAGATAAAGCGTGACTTGGAGAAGCTGTAATGGAAGACTTGAAAAATGTATGGAACGTTGAACTTGACATTCTTAAGAAATTCGACAGTTTCTGCAAAAAACACGGGCTTTCATATTTTGCGGATTCTGGAACTTTGCTTGGAGCTGTCCGTCATAAAGGTTTTATTCCGTGGGACGATGACTTGGACTTTGTGATGTTTAGAAAAGACTATGACAAGTTCATAAAGCTCGCGAAGAAAGAATTTAAGTATCCGTATTTTATTCAGACTGGATATAATGATGCTGGATATGTGGGCGGACTTTGCCATATAAGGAATTCTGAAACGAGCGCAATGTTAAAACGTAATTGGCCACATACAAAATATAATCAGGGAATATTTATAGATGTTTTTCCTTTGGACGGCGTAATTGAAAATAGGGTGTTCAAAAAAACACAGGATTTTTTAAAGAAATTTTTATTTTCGATTTTATGGAATAAATATTATCCAAAAACATGGAAAATGGATTTTTGGAAGAGAGTTTTTCTTATCCCATTAACTTTTTTTCCTCAAAAAATGCTTTTCAGCCTTTATGAGACGGTCTGCAAGATTGGAAACATTCTTCCGCACAGCAAAGTTTGTGAAATTTCGTACTTTGGAACAAATGCGGAGCGGAAAATCAGCGATTATGAGAAAACTGTTTTCTTGGAATTTGAAGACACAAAAGTTCCTGTTCCAGAGAGATTTCATGAGATTCTATTTTCAATGTACGGAAGCGATTATATGACTCCGAAAAAAGTTTCGAGCGACCACGGCGAGACTTTCTTTGATGTGGGCAATTCATATAAAAAATATCTTTCGGGCGAGCTCGCCTTGCCGGAAACTTTTATAAAACAATAGAAGAGTTTATAGAAAGAATGTCAATATCAATAAAACTGAATGCTTTCTATAAAAGTGTTCTAAGTGCGCTTAATATAATTTTTCCTCTTATAACCGCTCCTTATGTGACTCGTATTCTTTCTGTGGACGGATTCACGGAATACAACAAGGCTATAAGCATTATCAGCTGGTTTACGCCTTTTGCTGTTTTCGGCGTTTACACTTACGGAATGAGGACTGTAAGCCAGATTAAAAATGACAAGAAGAAAGTTTCCGCGCTTTTTACAAAGCTGTTCATATTTAATATTTTTACATCTGTGCTTGTGACGGCTGTATATGTGATTATGGTTTTGCTTGTTCCGTCGTTTTTGAAATACAGGAATATTTATCTGATTCTCGCAAGCCAGATATTTTTCGTCTGCTTTGCGACTGACTATGTGAATGAGGCTTTTGAAAGTTACGGCTTTATTCTTATAAAGACATTTCTGTGCCGTTTTTTATATGTCATAAGCGTTTTTCTTTTTGTGCGAAAAAACGATGACATTTTTATCTATATTCTTTTGGTGAACATTTCTTTGATACTGAATAATATTTTTACATTTGCTTATGCAAAATCAAAGATAAGGTTTTCAAAAATATGCTTTAAGGATTTGACATTGTTTTTTAAGCCGTTGTCGGTTGTGTTTTTGCTTGTTAATTCAAGCATGCTTTACACTATTTTTGACCGCTTTATGCTTGTGTGGTTTTCTGATGCCCTTAGCCTTACTTATTACAATGTTTCCCAAACGATTATTCTTGCAGTCGTGAATGTGACGACATCTGTTTTACTGGTGAGCATTCCTCGTCTTTCGTTTTATTGGGCGGATGGCAAAAAGAATGAATATTGTTTTTTGCTTGAAAAAAGCTCGTCTTCGTTTTTGGCATTGCACACTCCTTGTTGCATAGGAATGGCGGCCCTTTCCTTTGAGGTTTTCTATATTTACGCAGGCCAAAAATATTTGTCGGGCGCACTGTCTTTATGCTTATTTTCTGTGCGCTATTATTTTGGCGCGTTTGACATGATTCTTGCCAAGCAGGTTCTTCTTGCGACCGGCAACGAGAAAATTCTTACAAAAATTTACTATTTCGCAGGCATTTACAACATCTTGTGTAAAATTGTCCTTGTTCTGCTCAATAAACTTACGTCTGAGCTTTGCATTATAACAACGGCATCTTCTGACATTTTGGTTGTTGTTTTGCAGATTATTTTCATAAGAAAACTCGGATTCAATTTTTCAATATTTTCAAAAAAGAATTTTAAATATCTGGTGACAAGCTTTCTTTTTATTCCTATTGTGCTGGCCATAAAGCATTTTGTTTCCTTTGACGGCGCGATTTCAATTCTGATTAGAAGTGTTCTGTCTGTAGTTTTGTGTGCACTTTTGTATCTTTCAATGCTGATTTTTACAAAAGATGAATTCTTAAAAAATCTTGTTTTCTGGAAATCTAAAAAGCAGGTTAGTGGAGCAAAAAATGAATAAGAAAAATCTTCCTTTGCCGGTGAAAATTGTGCGCTATGCGGCAATCTGTTTTCTTGATTCTTTCTTTCTTCCAATTTACCACTTGTGCGGACTTTTCAGACGAAACCGAAACCTGTGGATTTTTTCCAGCTGGCTTGGACAGAAATACAATGACTCCAGCAGAATATTTTTTGAGTATATGCATAAGAATCATCCTGAAATCAGATGTGTCTGGCTTTCAAAAAACAGGCGGATTCTAAAGATGCTGCGCGAAAATGGGTATGAGGCGGTTTCCGTTTTTTCGCCTTATGCAATGTGGCTTTCTTTCCGCGCCGGAATGATTTTTTCAACTTCTTCGAATGAATTTTTTCTTGGTCTTGCGAAAGGCTCGGTTTTCATGGAGCTTTGGCACGGAATGCCTCTTAAGAAAATCGGGTTTGACGACAATGTTTCAAAAGGAAACGGAACGCTTTTGCATAAATTCGGACTTGAGATGAACAAGAGATTTTTCCGCTGGAAGAGTTTTATGTACATGAAGAACTGCTGGACTTTGACCAGCTCTGATTTTTTTGTTCCGTTTTTGCAGACCGCATTTGACTTGCCGAAAGAAAGAATTCTTCCTGTCGGACTTCCGAGAACCGATGCCCTGTTTTCTTGTAAAAAAGAATCTCTTGTTGAAAAAGTCCGCAGAGAATTTCCCGGCTGTAGAATTGTTCTTTATATGCCGACTTTCAGAACCGGTGTCTGGAGCGGAAAGCCTTTCAATCCGTTTGCCGCTGAGTATGGTTTTAACGCAGACGAATTTTCAGATTTTCTTGAAAAGGAAAATATTGTTCTCTTGTACAAGCCTCATTTTGTGGATTTGAAACTTGGGCAGAACCTTTCGTCCGAAAAACGTTTCATATTTATTGATGATGAAAGTTACAGCGAACTTTACAACTTCGCCGGCCAGATTGACATACTGATGACCGATTATTCAAGCATTTATTTTGATTTTATCGCGACAAAAAAGCCGGTTGTTCTTCTTCCTTTTGACTACGACTTTTACATCAAATACGCGCGCGGTCATTACTTCAATTATTTTGAGAATATGGAAGGCTCGAAGGCAAAAAACTGGCAGGAATTCTACAGAATTCTTGAAGAGAAAAACTATTCGCCAGTAAACGAGAAAACACGGAAAAAATTTGCGGAATACTTGGACGGAAAGTGCTGTGAAAGGCTGTGGGAAAAAATAATGGAGCTTTCAAGATGACTATTTCAATTGTGCTTGTCACTTATAACGGAGAAAAATTGGAATGACAAAATTTTCTGAGGTCTATTATGTAAAAAAGATATTCAATATTTTTGAAAAAATTGATTGGTTTTATTAAAAATCATTGCAATATAAAAAATTACAAACAGGAGTTTTTATTATGAAAATATTACGTCCACATTATTCTGCGGGTGCAAAAATCCTTCAAGAAGGAAAATTAAACAAAAAAGCCGGAGATGAAGTTGAAAAAAAATTAAACAAAAGCAAATCTGAATCTGCTGGAAATTTTCTTGGAGAGATTATTGCAGAATCTGTTTTTGAAAATCCAAAGATGATTACAAAGAAATTTGCAGAAATAAAAGAAAAAAATGAAATATACAATATAAAAATAAAAAAGATTTTCTTTCAGGATAAAAAAATAGAAACATCTATATTTGATGATTATCCAATAGAATATGATTTTGAAGATGAAAAGTGTTTTGATGCTTTAGTGAATGATGTTTTAGTAAAAGGCGGAAAATATAATAATAAATTTTCATCAGAAGCAATGAAATATAGTTTGTCATTTTATGGAATAGATTTACTGGATTGCATAATTTCTGAAAATGAATATTTGGAAATTAAGTTTAAGATTCTATCAAAGTTGCCAAGTTTGTGTAAGACAGACAGTGCTTTTTCTTCAGATTGCACAATAAAAGGAGAAGATTTTGATAATGTTATTGAACAGCCTTTTGAGGCAAAAGTTGTAAATGCTATTTCTCGTATTAGTTATATCCTTTCAGAATTAAAATCTTGCTTGGGTTTTGAGAATTAAATTTCATAAAAACTATTTTTGGTAATATGAAAAAGATTTATTCAGTATCCTTGGCTACAGTAAAATATATTCTATTTTCTCTGCTCGTTATAAGTTATTTTCTTCAAGTACCGTTCAGGTTGCTTGCAAAATTTATTTCTGTATTCGCTTTGTTTTTTGCACTGGCAAATTACAGAAGTTGGCTAAAACTGTTTAAGAGACCATTATTCTGTTTGTATTGCCTGTATATATCAATATGTATATTTTGCGTGGCATTTAATTTAAATGCTGCTATCGGAAAAATCATTCGATTTTCGGAAATTTTTCTGATGATTCCTTTGTTCTTTTGTATAGATGAATCCAAAAACAGCAATTTCTATTCAAAGGTATTTGTAAGAATCGCATTCTTGAAAGCTATTGTGCTGTTTTCGATTTATGGAATAATTGTAAAAACAGGAAGCTATTCTGCTATAAGAGCATACGGACATTTGAAAGGCTGGGGTGACATTTATTCGTTCGGCTCTATGTTTTTGACTAGAGTTCAGGTTCAAGGAAATGCGCTTCTTGTAATGGCGTTTTTTACGGCCTGCTACAAAAAAGATAAATTATTCTATAGAGTTGCTTTGTTTTTAGCGTGCCTTATTGCGGGAAACAAAGCCTATCTTATAGGAATATTCCTGTTTGTCTTATATTTTTTTGCCTCTTGGCTTTTTAAGACAAAGAGAAGCTATAATTTTGATTTCAAAGTATGTTTTCTTCTGCTTTGCGCAATGCTGACTTTTCCTGTAATTATAAACAAGGCTAATTCCATTCTTGAGGAGAAAACAGGCTACAGCAACGCTGTCAGAAAAGATCAGGCGGAAATTCTGCTTTCCGGAAATATAATTACTGGAAACGGAGTCGGGAATACAATAACTGCAAAAACTAAATATCGAGATTATTCCGGTGCGGATTATTTTGAAGTTCAGACTCTTTATGTGATAAATCAGATTGGAATTATCGGATACTCTTTATTTTTAATTTTGACATTCGGGCTTCTTTTAAAACGGAAAAATAGCTTTGCTCTTGTTTTTATTTATTTTACCTATTTGGCTTATACATTTTTTAATCCGTATTGCTTTGATACAACTCACATGATTACAGGATTTTTGCTCTGTTCTGTATTTTATTCACATTCAAAAAAAGAGGCTTGCATAAAATGAAAACAATCTCGCTTGTAACTTTATATTTTCCAGATGAAAACGTGAAAAAGAATATTACTCAACTTTCACATTTTGTTGACAATGTTGTATTACTTGATAACACACCTAATTTTGACAATTCAGCTTTGTTTTTAGGTATGGAAAAAACTGAGTATATTGCTTATAAAGAAAATCTTGGACTTTCAGAAGCATTTAACCGTTACTTAAAAAAATTAACAGAAAATTGCTTTATCATCTTTTTTGACCAGGACTCTTTCTGTCCTGAAAGCCTCATTGAACAGCTAAAAAAAGATTATCAGACTTGCTGTAATAATCTTGGTAGAAAAGGAATTATCGGACCGGCATATTTTGAAAAAAATGCAAATCAACTGATGATTCCAAAACAAAAGAAGAGGATCACAGAGGGAATCTATCAAGTAAAGTCAATAATCACATCTGGAATGTTCACCGAACTAGAAGTTTTGCAAAAAATTGGCTTGTGGAACGAGGAAATATTCCTTGATATGGCAGACTGGGATTTATGCTGGAGAGTTCTGAAAAACAATTTTTTCTGCTGTCTTACTAGGAATGTTGTTCTTTCTCATCGGCTTGGAAAAGATGTCCATAAAATTGGTGTTTTTAAAATAAAGGAGGGAGCTGCTTTCCGTGTTTACTATCAAACACGCGATTGTCTTTTTTTATTACGAAGAAATTATGTTCCACTAAAGTTTAAACTTCGTTTTATTTTAATGCTTACAATTCGCCCAGTTATTTATTTTATTTTTTTGTCAGATAAGAAAAATCGAATTCATTTTTTCTTTAAGGGAATAATAGATTTTAAAAATAAAGTTCATGGAGTTTTATCAGAATCATGAAAACCTATTTCACCGTTCTTCAATCCGTATACAAAAAAGACAACCCGATATTCCTCTCCCAATCATTGCAGAGCATTGCGGAAAACACTGTACAGCCTTATTCGGTTGTTCTTGTAAAAGATGGAATTCTAAATCATGAGCTGGAATCTGTTATCTCTGAATGGCAAAGTAAGCTTCCGCTGAAAGTTGTGGGCTATGAGAAAAATCAGGGGCTTGCATATGCGCTGAACTATGGATTGCAGTTTGTTGAGACGGAGCTTGTTGCAAGAATGGATAGCGATGACATCTGTTTTTCAGACAGATTTGAAAAACAGATTGCCCAGTTTGAAGTAGATTCTTCAATTGAAATTCTAGGCGGTGGAATTGAGGAGTTTTATATAGAAGAAAACGGAACTGAATTCCGAAGAGTCCGTCTCTATCCGAAATGGACAGACTCAAAATCAAGAACGCTTTACCGGGGAACTCCTGTTGCGCATCCGACTTTGATGATGAGGACTGCCTTGCTGAAAGAATTTGGGTATAGCGAAAGCACAAAATGCAACGAGGATATTGACTTGTGGTTCAGGCTTCTTGCCGTTGGACACAGGATAAAAACACTGCAGGAACCGATTCTTCATTTCAGGCTTACAGACGGAACTTTTCGCCGGCGTTCAGTTTCAAAGGCTTTAGATGAATATTCAATTTATACAAAAAGTCTGCGACATTTCAACGGAATGACCAAGAACGACATAATTCCATTGATGCGCCTTGCCGCCAGATTTCTTCCAGGAAGTCTGAATAAAAAGGCGTACCTTTCGCAGAAACGCCAAAAACTTTTCAAGGAGAATCTTATGAACATAAAATCATTGAACAATCAGGTTTTTATGAAAAACGGACATATTTTTGAGGCAGTTATCCAGTTTGAGGAGAACGGAATTCAGATGATAAAGGCAGTTCAGCTAGATAGCAAATCAAAATGTATTGTGGAAGTTCCTGCATCCGAAGTCGAACTTTTTAGAACAAGTGAAAGTGTGGATGTGAGTTTGGAAGTGAAAGGATAATCTTTATGAGCAAGACTTTTTAGAAAAGTCTGAATTGCAGGAAGAACCTATTGTCTGGAAATAAGTGGATCAATTTTGTTTTCATTCTGAAAATTGTTAGGTTATTTGTATTTTATAAAAAATGAGAAGATTTTCCGAAGAAAGTTCAGGGATGGGAACCACGAATTCGATTTAATCTGTTTAGTAAATTTTTACTTACCTCACCTTAAATGGAGAAATCGCATGGTTGAGAGTTTTTACAGAGGCGTTGTTTTTGCCTACAGTTTCTGTGATTTTGTTTGATGCGTCAAGCAGAGTCGTTGCGGCGTCTTTGCATTCTGTAAGATTTTTCTCTACGCTTGAGTTCAGGTTCACAAGGTCATTGCAGATTGAGGAGGCGGAGGTTGTAACTTCAACAATTTTTTCAGCGTCGGATTTTACGATTTTAGAACTGTTCTTCATGTCGTCAAGCGCAGTAAAAATTTCCTGAGCTTTCTGCCCTTGTTCCGCCGCGGAAGACTTCAGGCTGTCTACAGAAGTATTGATATTACCGATTTTTTCAATTGTCTGCTCAAAAGCGTGCTCCACTTCAATTGATGTATCTGAAATTGCGTCAATTTGAGTTTGGATAAGGTTGAGCGATTCAGAAGAGGTTTTTGCCTGCTCTGATGTTGTTTCTGCAAGCTTGCGGATTTCATTTGCGACAACGGCAAAACCTTTGCCGGCCTCGCCGGCGTGTGCCGCCTCAATCGCCGCATTCATGGCAAGGAGATTTGTCTGGCTTGCAACGGATGCGATTACCTTGTTTGTATCAAGAAGGTTCTTGGATTTTTCTTTGACTTCAAGAATCTGCGCAACAGAATTTTTTATCTCTTTTCTATTTTTAACTGCAAATTCCACAAGCTCTGAAACATCCTTTGACGCTTCTGTAATTTTTTCATTTACTATGATAACATTGTTTGCCACGACTTCAATTGAGCTTGATGAATTGTCAATTATTTGGTCTTGGTTTTCAATTTCAGATTTTAGATTGTTGATTTGAGTTACGATTTCTGTGACTGACTGGTCGATTTTGTCAACTGAACGAATCTGCGTTTGAACGCTTTGCGCAACATTTTCAACAGAACAGTTTGTTGTTTCAACGCTTTTTCCAATTACATCTGAGGCTTCTGAAAGATTTTCTGTAATGTGCCCGATGTCATTTGCGGAATTTCGTATATTTTTAATGAGCGAAGAAAGATCAACGATAATGTTGTTGAATCCTTCCGCAAGTTCCGCCGCTTCTTTTGTGCTGCCATCTTTGACTTCTTTTGTAAAGTCGCCTTGTGCAATTTCCTTGCAGTTTTCAGCCATAAGCTTGAATTCTTTGGCGCTTGCTTTCGCGCTGAAAAGAAGAATTATTGTTGCGGTTGTGATTGCCACGATAATTATAAGCAAAACCCTAAAAATTGCTGAATAACTGCTTTTTGTAAAGTCGGAAACCGGACCGTAAAGTATGATATACCACGGTGTTGAAGATGATTTGCATACTCCATAAAAAATTCCGTCTTTTATCATTACATTTGCTGAACCTAAAAAATTGTCTTTGTTAAAGTTGTGCTTTTTAAATTCAAGTTTATCAAAAATTGATTTTTTTATCAAGGAAGCTGAGTCTTCATTTGTGATAAACAAGCCGTCTGCATTTACAATGTAGCCTTTAGCGTTTTCTGAAATTTCAATTTTCGCCATTGTCGCGGAAAGAGTGTCCAGTATTATATCAATTGCTGCTACTCCAAGCAGTTTGTTGTTTTTGTCTTTTACATCTTTGCTGATTGTTGTGCAGATTGAGCCTGTCTTTGAGTCAAGGTAAGGATCGGTGATTGCAAATTTCCCGGAATTTTTTACAGCGTCCTTGAACCACGATCGGTTTGGAGGAAACCAGTCGTCGTCAGGAGTCCAGCCGGAACTGTCAGAGTAAAATCCGCCCGGCTCATAGCGGGAAATCAAAGTTCCGTAGTATATAGAAAAATCATCAGGCATATCTACAGTAAGTGCCGTTGCCGCAAAGTCTGCAGTTTCCTTGTTGTGTCTTTCTTGAAGAATATTTCTTAGATTGTCAACCTGAATTTCATATTTTTGAATAAATGCTGATATCTTGTTGTCAATATTTTCAATTGAAATTCCAGTAATTTTTTCAATATCTGTGTTTATTGCTTTATTTAGCGCAATAAGAAAAGAAACAATTATGAATGTTGAAGCAAGAACTAATGGTAGAATGTTTCCTAAAACCATTTTTGTAGAAAGTGAAATATGTTTGTTTTTCATACAGCCTCTTTGAAATTTATTAAATAGGTTATTTCTTATTGCCAAAAAAAGAGGCTGCCAATTTTGAACAGCCTCTTTGCTGAGACTCAGTTTACTTTATTTACTTGCTCCGGGAATCGCCTTCTCGAATTCCTTGTTGCCGTGTGTGTAGCGCGGAAGGATTTTCGGAGAAACCACGTCGGATTTTATTCCGGCCGCGTCCCGCTCCTTTTCAAACGCCTTAACGTGGTCAAGGTTCATCTTTGAGGTGTCGGAAAGCTGGATGTTCTTGAACATTTTTCCCGCCTCGATTCCAGCCTCGCGTCCGAACACGACAACGTCAAGCAGGGAGTTTCCCATCAGGCGGTTTGTTCCGTGAACGCCACCGGAGGCTTCTCCAGCTACAAGAAGATTTGAGACGTTTGTGTGGCAGGTCTTGTCAATCTCGACGCCGCCGTTCTGGTAGTGGAGCGTAGGGTAGACAAGAATCGGCTCCTTGCGGATGTCGATTCCGTACTTGATGAACATATTGTACATCGCAGGAATTGACTTGAGGATTGTTCCCTCTCCGTGAATCATCTCAATCATCGGAGTGTCGAGCCAGACTGCGTCCTGAACCTCGTTGTGGACTCCGCGTCCGTTGCGCACTTCCTTGATGATTCCGGATGCGTTCACGTCGCGCGTCTCAAGCGGATGGATGTAGACCTCTCCGTTCTTGTTGATAAGCTTTGCGCCGAGCGAGCGTACTTTCTCAGTAACGAGCTTTCCGAGAATCTGTGTCGGATATGCGGCTCCAGTCGGGTGGTACTGCAGTGAGTCCTGATACAGAAGCTTTGCGCCGGCTCTGTATGCGATTACAAGACCGTCAGCTGTTGCTCCGTAGTGGTTCGATGTAGGAAAGCCCTGGTAGTGCATGCGTCCGGCTCCGCCTGTCGCGATGATTACGACCTTCGCCTTTGCGATTCTGATCTCATTTGTCTCTACGTTCATGAGAACCGCTCCGCAGGCGTTTCCCTTGTCGTCCTTGATGATTTCTATCGCGGCAGTAAAGTCAATGACCGTGATTTTGTCCGGGCGGTTGAGAACCTCGTCGCGGAGAGTGCGCATGATTTCGGCTCCCGAATAGTCCTTGCATGCATGCATACGCTTGCGGCTAGTTCCGCCTCCGTGTGTCGTAACCATCGTGCCGTCAGCTTCCTTGTCGAATTCAACGCCGAGGTCGTTCAGCCATTTGATTACGGAAGGGGCCTTGTTTACAAGAGTGTAGACAAGCTCAGGCTTTCCGTCGAAGTGTCCGCCGCCGAAAGCGTCAAGATAGTGCTGTGCAGGGGAATCGTTAGGCTTGTCCGCCGCCTGAATTCCGCCTTCCGCCATCATTGTGTTGGCGTCTCCGATGCGGAGCTTTGTTGCAAGAAGAACATTCGCTCCTGCCTCGCTTGCCATGATTGCGGCCGATGTTCCGGCTCCGCCTCCACCGATTACGAGAACGTCCGTCTCATAGTCAACGTGGGCAAGGTCGATGTGCTCCGGCTCAAGGCGCGGTTTCGCCTGAAGCATTGCCGCAAGCTCAATCGGCGCTTTCTGTCCCTTGTTCGGTCCGATTTTAAGCTCCTCGAACTGGCTTGCGATGCGGTCCGGATGATATTCCTTGAGAAGCTGATCCTTTTCGTCAGCAGTGAGACGCGCATGTTCGAATTTAAGGTTTTCTTCGCGTTTTGCAGCAACAATTTTGGCTGCTTCGTCCAATTCGTTTCCGTACATATAATTCTCCCTGGCACCAAGGAAGGTGCGTCAGTTGTGGTTTATTTCTCGATTTCGCGGTTGTTGTAGAGCTCTTTGATTTCCGCCAACGGCTTTTTCATCAGGTTCTGGATAAGCTCCTCGCATTTTCCCTCGTTGATTTCGTTCACGCGGTCAATAAGATGCTGGCTCTGCGGCTGGATGTACTTTCCGTTCAGGCGGCGGGCAAGCTCTGCGACCTGAGGATGGCTGATTCCTGCAGGACATCTTGAGGAGCAGCATCCGCACATTACGCAGTCAAACGAGAGGTCGGCGCACTTGGTGAAGTCTCCGCGCTGTGCGTATGCAATGTACTGCATTGTGTTCAGGCTCTGCGGACACGCTCTTGTGCAGGCGTTGCAGCCCACGCAGGAATAGATTTCCGGGTAAAGCTGCATCATCACGGCCTGCTCCGGCTTCATCGTGTTCAGGTCGTAAACCTGCTTCACGAGAGGGAAGAACGGAAGAGTGGCGATGTACATATCGTCCTCGACTTTCTTTGAGCAGGCAAGGCAGGTCTGGAGCTGGTTCTCGCCCTTGATTCTGTAGATTGTGGCACAGGCTCCGCAGAATCCGTTGCGGCATCCGCAGCCGCGTTTGAGCTGGTAGCCGGCATATTCCATAGCGTTCATGATTGTAAGTTCTGCCGGCACTTCGTATTTCTTGCCGAACAGATATATTGTAGCCATCTGTTTTGTCTCTGACATAATTTAATCTCCTCATGCGCCGCGGACGGCGCATCTGAAGTCTTATAAAAATTTTCGAATCTTCACAGGAAAATTCTTGAAATCAATACTCTGGAGGCAGTTCCCCAAGCTGGTCGAAGCTGAATACAGGTCCGTCCTTGCAGACGAATTTGTCGCCTATGTTGCATCTTCCGCATTTTCCGATTCCGCACTTCATGCGCATTTCCATAGTCGTGAAGACCTGGTTGTCCTTGAAGCCGAGCTTCTTCAATGCGTCGAGAGAGAGGTGAATCAGAATCGGCGGTCCGCACATGATTACTGTCATGCTCGGATCCGGATTGCACTCCGTGACGTAAGGAGGAACGAATCCCACGTGTCCGTCCCAGTCGTCCTGAGGGCGGTCGATTGTAAGATTTATCGAGCAGTTCGGCTGCTTCATCCAGACGTTCTGCATCTCATCCAGGCGCACGAGGTCTGCCTTCGAGCGGCTTCCGTAGATGACCTGAATCCGTCCGTAGTTCTCGCGGTGGTCCATCATGTAGTTTACGACCGAGTGGACCGGAGCGATTCCGATACCGCCGGCAATTACGAGAATGTCCTTGCCTTTGAGTGCGCCTTCAACAGGGAATCCGTTTCCGATAGGACCGCGCAGACATATTTCCTGGCCGACTTCCGCGGAGTGAAGCCATTCTGTGACGCAGCCGCACTTCTTGATCGAGAATTCCATGTGCGTCTCAAGAGTCGGGGAGGATGTTATTGAAATCATCGACTCGCCCACGCCAGGAACAATCAGCATTGCGCACTGTCCCGGAATGTGCTCGAACAATTTCTTTCCGTCAAGACCGACTACGCTGAAAGTCTTTACATCAGGAGTTTCCTGCTTGATATCAATAATTTTTCCTACATAAGGAATAAAGCTTTCTTTGTTTTCCATCAGTTTCTCCTATTCCTTAGATGTCATCGCTCTCGTTTACGGTCTTGATGACCTTGACGATGTTCATGTTCACAGGGCAGTTCTCAACGCACCGTCCGCAGCCAACGCAGCTGAACATTCCGTCATGCGCCATAGGATAGTACATGAGCTTGTGCATGAATCTCTGGCGGCTTCTTTCCTTCTGGGTGTGGCGCGGATTCTCGGCGGCCATCTGGGTGAAGTCGTTGTACATGCAGGAATCCCAGCAGCGGATCTGACGCACGCCGTTGCTTGTGGCGAAGTCGCGCACGTCGAAGCACATGCAGGTCGGGCAGACGTAAGTGCAGGTTCCGCAGCCAACGCATGGCTCAGAAACCTTGTCCCAGATTTTCGAGTTGAAAATCTTGAGCATATCCTTGCCCTGGAATTTTGAAAGGTCAAGATGCGCGAACGGAAGCTTTTCAACTTTTTCCGCGATGTCCTTCCTGCAGGCTTCAACAGCCGATGTGTCAGCGTTCTCAAGCGCGGACTTCGCGTTCTCAACAAAAGCCTTGCCCTTGTCGGTGTTGGCCTCAAAATAGTATTTTCCGTCGGCGAGCCAGCAGCTGACGTCTCCGGCAGGTTTTGCAAGCGACGCGTCAATTCCGAATGTGGAACAGAAGCAGGTCTTCGCAGGCTCGTTGCAGGCAAGGACGATTACTGTTCCGTGCTCGCGGCGGTTCTTGTAGTATGAGTCCACAGGATTCATGTTCAGGTAGACGTTGTCGATTGCGGTGAAGCCGCGCGCATCACAGGCCCGCACACCGAAAATCACAAAATCCTCGACATCCTTTCTGGGGTCAACGACCTTGACTTCCTTTCCGCTCATTTCATAGCTTACCAGATGCTCTGTCTTCGGAAAGAAGAAATCCTTTGCGGAGCGTGTGGTCTTTAGTTTTTCTGAAAGCTTTGTGCCTTTCTGCCATTTCGCAAAGTCGGCTTTTCCCGAATTGTTGTCAACAGGCAAGTACAAAGGCTGCTTTGAACCGATAAGCTCAAATAATGAATCGATTTTATCTTTTGCGATACTAAGCATTATTCATTACCTCCGTCTTTTGATCTGTCGTAAACAATCGTTGTCTCCGGGTCGTCCTCCTGGAAACGGAGCATCGCGGGCTTTGACTCCATGTCCGCTCCGGCCTGGTAGTTGCCGTAAATCTCATTGATGTCCTTGATGTACTTGCGGTTAAGAAGATAAAGCGGAATGTTCTGAGGACAGACTCTTGAGCATTCGCCGCAGTCCGTGCAGCGTCCGGCTACGTGCCATGCGCGGATGATATGGAACAGGCTTTCCTCAAAGCTTGTCTCCGCGACTTTCTGCGTAGTGTAGAGCGCGTTGTTGTCGAACACGCATTTCTCGCAGGTGCAGGCGGGGCAGACGTTGCGGCAGGCGTTGCATCTGATGCAGCGGCTGAATTCATTTCTCCAGAATTCATAGCGCTCGTTCACAGACATGGCCTCAATCTTTGCGACCTCCTCCATTCTTGCTGTGTTCGGAGCAACCTCTGCTTCCGGATCCACGCCGATGTACTCGTCGCATGAGACGGGCTTCTTTCCGGCGCAGTTTCCGCATACATCTCCGCCGTCAACTGTGTCCTGGCAAGGAACGCCGACCGCATAGACATCGTCTCTTGTAATGCGGCTTTCCTTGAGCAGCTGTGTGAATGAATAAGTGTCGGAAGGCTTTAGGAACACAAGCACAACTTCGGACGGAATAGGCTTGTCCTGTGCGTTCGGATCGCGCTGCTTCGCCATCGTGTTGTTCATGCGCGCCGTGCTTTTCGCAATCTCGATGTTTCTTGTGATTCCGACCAGATATTTTGAAAGGTTTGCCTTGCAGTATTTATTGAAGACAAAATCCTTGTCCAGTTCTTCCGCGGTTACGAATACGGCCGGAGTGATGTCGTCATCAAAGAGACCTTTCTTCCAGCCGACAACCTTCTGTACCTTGCCTTCAGAAAGAAGTTCCTTGGCGCGGGCAATCAGTTTGTCTTGCATCTTACATCCTCCAGCTTCTTGTTTTCGCCAAGGGCCTTTATCTGCGATACGAAATCGTTCATGATTCCGGCAAAGCGGACACCTTCAGCGGCGGAACACCATTCAACGCGCGTGCGTCCCTTGTCAATTCCCAAGTAGTCAAGCATCGAGAAGAGCAGGGTCATGCGACGGCGCGCGAAATAGTTTCCTGTAGAGTAGTGACAGTCACCGGGGTGACATCCGCATAGGATTACACCGTCCGCGCCACGCTGGAATGCACGGAGAATGAACAGAGGATTCAGCCTGCATGAGCATGGAATACGGATGATTTTAACGTTCTTCGGATATTCAAGACGGTTGTTGCCAGCCAAGTCCGCACCGGCGTAAGAGCACCAGTTGCAGCAGAAAGCAACAATTCTCGGTTCCCATTCTTTATTTTCAGCCATAGTTCTTTTTTTCTGTAAAAACCTGCGAGTTTTCGTAGAAAACTCGGGTTCTATAATTGCGTCAGCAATTATAGAACAGAATCAACCTCCGCCAAGATTTGTTTGTTGCTGAATCCTAACAGATCCATCGCGCCGGAAGGACAGGCGACCGTACAGGCTCCGCATCCGTGGCACATAGCCTTGTTCACCTGGGAAACACGGCGTGTGATTGTGGTCCTGTTCGGTCCGCGGAAATCCTTCTCGATGTAAGAAATCGCGCCGTAAGGACAGACGTTCGCGCACTGGCCGCAGCCGTTGCAGGCGTTCTCGTTCGGGTTCGCAGTGCAAGGGTTGTTCTTGAGCTTGTCCTTTACGAGCAGACAGATCGCCTTTGCGGCCGCACCTGAAGACTGCGCTACAGTCTCCGGAATATCCTTAGGTCCCTGGCAGCATCCGGCAAGGAAAATGCCGGCTGTAGGAGACTCAACAGGACGGAGCTTTGCATGGGCCTCAAGGAAGAAGTCGTTGTTGTCCATGGATGTCGTGAGCATTGTCGCAAGCGGACGCGCCGACTTGTCGGCCTCGATTGAGGCTGCAAGTACAACCATATCCGCCTTGATGTGAACCTGTCTGTTCAGAATCAGGTCAGAGCCCTGTACATCAAGAGTTCCGTCAGAGAGCGGAGTTACTTTTCCCACCTGTCCCTTGATGTAGTGGACACCGTACTGCTCAACCGCGCGGCGGTAGAATTCATCAAAGTTCTTTCCCGGAGTGCGCACGTCGATATAGAAGACGGTGATGTTTGTGTCAGGATAGTGGTCGCGGGTAAGAATCGCATGCTTCGCAGTGTACATACAGCAGATTTTCGAGCAGTATTCGTGGCCCTTTGTGGAATCCGCAGAACAGCGGCTTCCCACGCACTGGACGAACACGATGTTCTTCGGCTCCTTTCCGTCTGAAGGGCGGAGAAGATGTCCGTTTGTAGGACCGGATGCGTTGCAGATGCGCTCGAATTCAAGTGATGAAACGACGTCAGGACTCTGGCTGTATGCGTACTCATCGAATTTCTCAAGGCTGATCGGATTGTAACCGGTAGCCACGATGATTGCGCCGTATTTTTCAGTAAGCATTGTCTCTTCCTGATGGAAGTTGATTGCTCCTGCTGCACAGGCCTTCTCGCAGAATCCGCAGACATTGTCCTTGCCGTTCTTGAGGCCTTTCATGTGAAGACAGTAGTCCGCGGAGATTGCGGCCACCTTCGGAACAGCCTGGGCAAACGGAATGTCAATCGCCTTGCGGTTGTTCAGGTTCAGGTTGAATGCGTTCGGAACTTTCTTGTTCGGACACTTTTCGATACACGCTCCGCAGCCCGTGCATTTCGTCTCGTCAACATAGCGCGGATGGCGTTTGATGTCCACCTCGAAGTTTCCGATATATCCTTTCACACCTGCAACTTCCGAGTAGGAGAGGATGCGGATGTTCGGATTCTGGCTGACTTCAGTCATTTTCGGCGTGACGATACAGGACGCGCAGTCCAATGTAGGGAAAGTCTTGTCAAGCTTCGCCATCTTTCCGCCGACCGTATAGTCCTTCTCAACAATATCAACCGGAAATCCCGCGTCCGCAATGTCGAGTGCAGCTGTGATTCCTGCGATACCGCCACCGATTACCAATGCGCGTTTTGTCATTGGTGTCTCGCCTTCAATAAGAGGCGTGTCAAGAATTGTCTTTGCGACAGCCGCCTTGCCCAAAGCAATGGCTTTTTCTGTTGCATCGCCCATTTCTTTCATAACCCATGAGCACTGCTCACGGATGTTCGCGACTTCCACCTTGTATGCATTGAGACCCGCGCGCTCCGCACAGGAACGGAAGGTCTTCTCATGCATACGCGGAGAACAGGAGCACAGAACCACACCAGTAAGGTTCAGCTCGTGAATCTTGTCCTCGATCATTTTCTGACCGGCGGAAGAACACATATATGTATAATGAGTTGAATAAACTACACCGTTCACCTTGCCGAGCTCTTCAGCTACTTTTGCAACGTCAACAGTGCCTGCAATGTTTGTGCCGCAATGGCACACGAAAACACCGATTCTTTCCATGATGCTGCTCCTATTTGCGGTACTTTCTGAATGCGCTCATCAAAAGCTGCTGCGGAGTCTCTTCATCAAGCTTTTCAGGAACCTGAACAGGATCAAGATGAAGCGGACCGCGCTCACGCTCGACTACAGTGCGCACAGCGTCAATAAGCTTGGCCGGCTCGACCTGGCGTGGACATCTCTCAAGGCAGGCGAAACAGCTCAGACAGGTATAAATCGATTTGCTCTTCAAAAGCGGCTCGATTTCTCCGTTCTCAACCATCTGCACAAACTGATGCGGATGATATTCCATAGAGTCGTAATTAGGGCAGGTTCCAGAGCATTTTCCGCAGACCATGCATTTCTTGGGATTGACTCCGCTTGTCTCAAGAATCAGTTCCCTGTATTTCTGAATTTCTGACTCAAGCATTCACAGCCTCCTTTGCCACGGCATACTTTACGCCGAGAGCTTCCGCAAGAAGTTCCGTAAAGTAGATAACGTCAAGCTTTGAGGAGCCTTTGTTCTTTATGAGATTGTAGCGGCACAGAGGGCAGCTTGTGACAAGGAAGTCTGCTCCCATGTCCTCGGCGTTCGCAAGAATCGAAGCCGACCTTTTCTGGGGAATCGTTTCGTCCTCAAACGCGGCATAGGCGCCGCAGCACTCGTTGCGCTGGGCATAAATGACCGGAGTTCCGCCGATTGCGGTTATGAAGTCCTCAAGGATTTTCGGATTCTCCGGATCGTCAAATTCCATCACCTTTCCCGGACGAAGAAGAAGACAGCCGTAATAGGCGCCGATTTTCTTTCCCTTGAAAGGATTCTTGACGGCCTTCTTTACGTTGTCCCAGCCGATCTCATCACGGAGAACTTCAAGGAAGTGAAGGACTTTCGTCTCTCCGTGGTATTCAATATTGTCTTGGGCGAGATAGTTGTTTACTTTTAAAATTGTGTTCTCGTCATTCTGCAGGTCATTGTTCACCTGCTTGATTACATTGTAACACGCTGAGCACAGTGTTACCAATGCATGGTTCTTATCTCTGGATGCAGCCAAAGCCCGGACAGAAGGAAGCTTTGAGGCAATTTCATTTTTGCCTGTAGGATATACACCGCCGCAGCACTGCCACTCTTCGATTTCTTCAAGTTTGAAACCAAGAGCTTCCGCGCTTAAACGACCGTATAAGTCCAAATCCTTCGCTTTGTTTTTTAGCGTGCAGCCTGGAAAATAAGAATAAGTCAGTGTGTGTGTCTGGTTCTCACTCATTCTTTGCTCCTAAGTGCAGGATATTTTTAGCTAGCCTCAAGCAAAAACTTAAGGCTTGGTATTTTTATTTTTTTACGCCAGCCATTTCTTCTGGATGGAAAACATCGTCAAATTTTTCAGCTGTAAGGAAGCCAAGCTGTACACAGGCATCTTTAAGTGAAATATTTTCTTCATAAGCTTTGTGGCTTGTTTTTGCTGCGTTTTCGTATCCGATGTATGGGTTCAGGGCTGTTACAAGCATCAGGGAATTGTACAAGTTGAAGTGCATTTTTTCCTTGTTTGCTGTGATTCCAACCGCGCAGTTTTTGTTGAAACTTACCATTACTTCAGCAAGAAGCCTTACAGACTGAAGAAAATTATATGCGATTACCGGCATAAATACATTCAGCTCAAAGTTTCCCTGTGAAGCAGCCATTCCAACAGCAGCGTCATTTCCCATAACCTGAACAGCAACCATTGTCATTGCCTCGCACTGTGTCGGATTTACTTTTCCCGGCATGATTGAAGAGCCCGGCTCGTTTTCTGGAATATGGATTTCACCGATTCCGCATCTTGGACCGGAAGCAAGCCATCTTACATCGTTTGCGATTTTCATCAAGTCAGCGGCAAGTGCTTTTAAAGCTCCGTGCGCAAATACAATTTCATCTTTTGAAGTCAAGGCATGGAATTTATTTGGAGCTGTAACAAAGTCTTTTCCTGTGAGCTCTGAAACTTTCTTTGCAACAAGAGTATCAAATCCAGATGGAGCATTGAGTCCTGTTCCGACCGCTGTTCCTCCCAAAGCAAGCTGCTTCAAATATGGAAGGGAGGAGGAAAGCATTTCCTTGTCGCGCTCAAGAGAAGTTCTCCAGCCAGAAATTTCCTGCGAGAACTGAATTGGAACAGCATCCTGAAGGTGAGTGCGTCCTGACTTTACAATGCCTTCGTTTACTTTTTCCAGTTTTTTGAAAGTGTCAACAAGAATGTCGATTGCCGGAAAAAGCTTGTCTTCAACTTCAACAACAGCGGCAATGTGCATTGCGGTTGGAAAAGTGTCGTTTGAAGACTGACTCATGTTTATGTCGTCATTCGGATGGCAAAGTTTTTCGCCTGCAATCTGGTTAGCTCTGTTCGCAATAACTTCGTTTGTATTCATGTTTGACTGTGTGCCAGAACCTGTCTGCCATACAACAAGCGGAAAGTTTTCGTTCAATGAGCCTGAAATAACTTCATCGCAAGCCTGGGAAATTGACTTGAGCTTTTTGTCTGTCATTTTTTCAGGTTTGAGCGCATTGTTCGCAAGCGCCGCCGCCTTTTTCAGATAGCCAAAAGCCTTTGTAATTTCACGTGGCATTGTTTCAATTCCAACGCCGATAAGAAAATTCTCGTGGCTGCGTTCAGTCTGCGCGCCCCAGAGTTTGTCAGCAGGAACTTTTACCTCTCCCATGCTGTCATGTTCAATTCTGTATTCCATTTAGAACTCCAGCTGCTTGATTACGTCTTTGAGGCAGTCTGCGGAATGCTTGAGCTGGGCAATCTCGTTGTCTGTAAGAGGAGCAACAAGACGTCCTGTGATTCCGTGTCCGCCTACAACTGTGAGAATGCTCAAGCACACATCGCTGATTCCATATTCGCCTGTAAGCATTGAAGAAGCGATTGTAACAGAGTCATTTGAATTTTTGATGATTTCGCAAAGACGAGCTGTTGTAGCTCCGATTCCGTAATTTGTGCATTTTTTTGCTGAAATAATGATTCCGCCTGATTTGCGTACAAAGTCCTCTATTTCTGCATGGTCAGGCTTTGCTTTTCCTTTTCCGTTGAGGCTGTCGTAGTATGAGTCTACAGGAACAGAAGCAACATTTACCAAAGACCACGGAACAAATGAAGAATCTCCATGCTCGCCGAAAACATAAGCGTGAAGGTTAGGCTGTCCGATTCCGTATACATCAGCGATTTTTGTGCGTAATCTTGCTGTGTCAAGCAAAGTTCCTGTTCCAAGAATGTGGTCAGCAGGAATTCCAGATGTTTTTACAAACTGATATGTAAGGATGTCAACAGGATTTGCAACAATAATATAAATTGCGTTTGGAGCAACTTTTGCAATCTGCGGAATAATTGACTTTGTTATGTTTACATTTGTCTGCGCAAGGTCAAGACGAGACTGTCCAGGCTTGCGTGCAACTCCAGAAGTCAGGATTACAAGATCGGAGTCTTTTGCGTCTTCATAAGAGCCGTCATGAATATTTACAGGACTCATGTATGGAGTTCCCTGGCGAATGTCCAGAGCTTCTCCCATAGCGCGGTTTTTGTCAATGTCAATCATAACGATTTCAGTTGCAATGCTCTTAAGACAAAGGGCATAAGCAATAGATGAGCCAACTTGTCCAGCACCAATAATGGTGATTTTGTTTGCCATAAATATCTCCTGTGTGCAAATGGTTTTAAAAGAGCCGCCGCATAGTCCGAAGAAGATTCCTTCTATGACAGCAACATTCAAATTATATTATAATACAAAAAAAAACACCTGTTAATAGAAATAAAAACGAAAACGGCCTTTTAAGCATGATTTTGAGAATTTTTCATTTTTTTTGTGAAATTTATAACAGTTCACAGAAAATATTGTGATTTTATTCACATACAAAATCATCTTGTTGAACATTTTTTTCTTTCAATCTAAAATATCGCTGATTATGGAAGCCTTGAAAAGATTCAGCCAGAATGTAATTGACACCATGCGCTCTGATATTAAGGACGCGGATGGAAATGAAGTTTTTTGGGCTGGAAAAATAGATTTGGAAGGTATTGTCGTTTCGCTTCAGGCTGGTTCTCGCGGAAATGAAAATTCCGTAGTTGTTAATAAAAACGCCGCAAAAGAAGGAAATGTCATAATCCATAATCATCCAAGCGGAAATCTTTCGCCAAGCGAGGCTGACCAAAATATTGCCTACAATGCTTCTGATAGCTCGCTCGGATTTTACATAGTTGACAATGATGTTTCCCGGGTTTATGTGGTTGTGGAGCCGGTCAAGCCTAAAAAAATTGAGCTTTTGAATGAGGACGAAACCGCATTTTTCCTTTCATGCCAAGGCCCGTTTGCAAAATCCTACGGAAACTATGAAGAGCGTCCGGCCCAAATTTCACTTTCAAAAGAAATCGCATCTTCCTTTAATAAGGAAAAAATCGGTGTTTTTGAAGCCGGAACTGGAGTTGGAAAAAGTTTTGCATATTTGATTCCGGCAATGCTTTGGTCGGTAAAAAACAAGGAATGCGTTGTTGTTTCCACGGGAACTATAAATCTTCAGCAGCAGCTTTTTGAAAAAGATATTCCGTTTGCGCAAAAATTAATCGGAAAAAAAATAAAGGCGGTGCTTTTAAAAGGTCGGCAAAATTACATCTGTCTTCGAAGGCTCTCTGAAGCGGAAAACGATAGAGGCCTTTTTAATGAAGAAATTGAAATTATTGACAAGATAAATGAATGGGTAAAGACAAGCTCAACAGGAAGCAAAAGCGATCTTACCTTTCTTCCATCTGAAAGCGTGTGGTCAAAAGTCAACAGCGAAAGCGATGCTTGTCTTGGCGGAAGATGTCCGTTCAGGGAAAATTGCTTTGTGATGAAAGTACGCAATGAAGCTGCCAGTGCGAACATAATAATTGTAAACCATCATCTTTTGTTTGCAGACATTGAAAGCCGGATGAACGGAGCAGGTTACGACAATGCAGCCGTTCTGCCTCCTTACAGGCGGATTGTTTTTGACGAAGCCCACGGAATTGAAGACAGCGCGACCAGTTTTTTCAGTGAAATAATAACAAGATTTAAAGTGATGAAACAGGTGAATCTTTTATTCAGAACTTTTAGAAGTTCAAACACAGGTTTTCTTGTTCAGGCTGCTGCGTTTTCTTCCGCTGATGACTGCATGGAACGTGCGCCGGCTCTTGTCAATGGAATAAAAGATTCGCTTTTGGAACTTGATCAGATTTCGATTCTTGAACTTGATGAAAATTTTAACGCAAGAATTCACAATGGAAACTCTCAGAAATTCGTCGGAACTTTTAGCGCGCTTTCAAAACTGAAATCTTCAATTTCTGCATTTAACAATCTTGTGCGTGAACTTCTGGAAAAAATCGATGACAAGGATTCTGAAGTTCCGGCAGTCTGGGAAGCAAAGACCGTTCTGCGCCGTCTTGAATCTTTGGCGGCTTTGTGCGGAAATTTTCTGCTTTGGGAAGAAAAAGAAGACACTGTTTTTTGGCTTCAGAAAGTGAAAATTCCTCCGAAAGTCCCCGGTGAAGATTTTGTGACTTTTGTTCAGTTTATTCAGACTCCGCTGGACATTGCGCCTTTGATGAACTCTGGAGTTTTTGAACCGATGAAAACTGTTGTCTGCACAAGCGCGACTTTGCAGATTGACAGAAATTTTGGCTACTGGACTCGCCGTGTTGGAATTTCTTTTGCAGAGCCTGAGCGAGTAGCGCAGGACAGTTTTGATTCCCCGTTCCCATACAAAGAAAATGTCTTGTTTGCAGTTCCGAATGACGCGCCATTCCCAGACAGCTCGTATTTTCAAACTTTTGTTGAAGATGCAGTTCCAAAACTTATTTTGGCTGCAGGTGGAAAAACTCTTGTTCTTTTTACTTCCTATGACAGCCTGAAATTTACATTCAATGCAAGCCGGAATATTCTTTCTGAAAACGGAATTGAAGTTTTTAAGCAGGGCGATGAAGACAGATTCAGGCTTCTTGAAAAATTCAAAAAAGACACAAACAGCGTTTTATTTGCAACCGACAGTTTTTGGGAAGGTGTTGATGTTCCTGGAAGCAGCCTTAGCCAAGTGATAATCGTGAAGCTTCCGTTTGCAGTTCCGAATGATCCGGTTTTTTCAGCAAGAAGTGAAGCGCTTGAAAAAAAAGGCGGAAATCCTTTTATGCAGCTAAGCCTTCCTCAGGCTGTAATAAAATTTAGGCAGGGGTTA
>OIZP01000535.1_pt1 | contig 23908 bp, 21 predicted proteins | sample 1588531 | NCBI WGS metagenome assembly OIZP01 (sample SAMN03283283) | human gut metagenome | biome: human-associated habitat; material: feces | host: Homo sapiens | place: Peru | collected 2012
CAAACGTGATGTTAGACACATGTTTAAACAATGTCCAAATTCAAAAGAGATAATACAAAAGATGTACCCAAAGATTGATTGTACAGGCTCTGCCTATATGAGAAATCAAGTGTTCTTGGAAAAAATCAGGGAAGACAATAGGTGGTTTGAACTTTATAACATGATAAAAGATGAATAATGTACTTAACGATATTCTCATACAATGTGGTCTTATAGTACCACTTAAAGAGACAGAAACAGACATGTTGGCACAAGCCTGTTCCGAATATATCGGCAAAGAGTCTTTCTCATTTGATGTTTTTGAGGAATTGGCTGATTGCTATGTTATGAATAGGGAAAATAAAGAGCTAAGCTATTTTGTAGCAGAATACATTTCAAGCAATAATTTAGGAAACTATAATTTCCCCAAACGTATAAAATGTGCTCTTGTTTTCTATTGCATCTATTTGGCTATAACAGAATGTGATGATGACAAGAAAATCGCATTACGATCCTTATCATTGCAAAACGTTATGCTTCAAGTGCATGGGAAATGGGAAAAATTAAATTTTCAGAATATACTATATAAGCTATATTTTAAATATGAACACTATGCTGAGGGTGAAGTAAGCGGTGAAGAGAAATATCCACGAGAGTTTGTACAATCAATGTTTATCGATAATTTTCGACAGGGTGAGACTATCACCGAGGATATATCTAACAAAATACAATCTTTGGCTTTGATGGCATGGGATGCAGAAATGTCGCAATTCATAAAAGAATTAAAAGAAACGAATGATTTCTTGAAGATTCAATTGATATTGGAACATTATTTTAACAATAAGCCACAGAAACTTCAAAATGAAGACCTTGTGGAGTTAATGCAGCGTATTTTCCCACGTGGCGGAAATGGACAAAGACAAAAGATAGAGAAAATTCTAAAAACTTTGGCAGAAACGGATGTATGCCTTGTTGATAAAATAAGATCGGAGTCGTCTTTGTTATTGTATGAAATAGATAATGCAAGAAATAATGAATACGGTAATTATCTGAAAGGTTTTGCACTAAGCCCCAAAGAGTTCTTTGTTTATTTGTATCATGAACTACTATTGGAAGACTTATTAAAGGAATAACGTAATGGAAGATAAAAAAGACATATTAGAGTCTTTAGCAGGTGTTACACAGCTAAAGCACGACAATATTATAAAGGATGATGCAATAGAAAATATAGCGCAATACTATTGCGATTCCATGACTGACGAAAATATCAATGAGGTATTAGGAGATTACAACACTCATCTTGTAACCTTGGTAGGATTTTCTGAGGTAGGAAAATCAACGTTTGTAGCTTCTTTGTATCATGAGTTTATGTGTACTGGAGAAATCGATGGGTACAAATTCATTGACTCTGATACTTATGTAGGATTTGAACGCAGAGCTTATATTCGCAATGAGTCATTAAAAACCTCCAAGAGAAATCTTAGAACGACAACATTAGAAGGACAATTCTTAACTTTAACTTTGTCTAAGAATGATGTACAAAATAAACTTATCATTTCTGACAGAGCTGGAGAAACATACAAGAATATCTATACTAGTAATTTGTCAGAAGTAATGCAAGATAAAGGCTTAATCAATTCGCATCATATTATATTTTTTATAGATTCATCATCTGTTAATAACGAAGATGATTATAACGATTTTTGCGATGATTTTCAACTTCTACTTAGTCGTATGGCATCAGCAGGAGTATTCAAAATACTAAAAGTGTACGACATTATATACAATAAGATAGACTTGACTCAAACGGACGAGGTTAAAAAAATGTTTTCGAAGCAAAGTATAGATTTGGAAAATAGAATGAAGAATGACTATGGCATAAAAATCTCTAACAGGTTTGAAATTATATCAAATGATATGAAAGACCAAGGGGTGAAAGATGTTTTCAAGTATATTGTTAATACTTTGAATAGCCATACAAATTGTCAATGCGAAGAATCCAATTGGGTGCAAACATTGTTGAATGAATAAGGAAGAGCATATGAGTATAACAAAATGTATGATAGCGGGTTTGCCTGGCTCAGGAAAATCCACCTATATAGGTGCTTTATGGTATTGTTTAATGCATCCTGAAAAAATTGATGGTATAAAATTCGTGGCTGATAAAATGAATTTGGCAGACGACCTCACGGTGCTAAACAGATTGAGTGATGCCTATAAAAGCATGAAGGTTATTGACCGCAACTATTCAGACAAAAATGAAACAGTTCAAATCAATCTTAAGGTGGCTAATTCTGATGCGAGATTACAAGTTGAGGTTCCAGATTTCCTTGGAGAAAATTTCAGAGATTTTATTGAACTTAAAGAATCTGAGTTAGTTTCAGAATGGCTCAAAGATACGGATACATTGGTATATTTCATGAATGAGGTTATCCCACCTGAATTCGAAGACGATCATGGAGCAGAAAATGACGAAAAGCCTATGCCTGCAAAAGACGTTCCGCCTTTTTCAATTAAGACAATGTCAGCAGTAGCTATGAACATTATGGTTCTAAAATGCTTGTTGAGTAAGAAAAGTTTTAAGAAAGTGGTGATAGTATTATCTTGGTGGGACAAGAAGACAAACAATGGAACTAGATCAAATAATCCCAAAACATATTTGAAAGAATATTCTCCCGCTTTGTTTAATTTTATTCAAAATCATATTTCTAACTTTGAAATTATAGGCCTGAGTGCACAGGGATTGGAATATCCAAAAGAAGAACAAGGAAATTATGAAGCAACCAAAAAAGAAATTAAAGCAAAGACGCGAGAAGGGAAAAGATCATTTGTTGAAATAGGAGATAAAATTGTACATGATTTATCTCTACCATTATATTTTCTTATAAAGGAATGATTATAGAACAGACTTTATATGGCTATAACAAAGGCCATGGACTATTGGCGAGTTCTTTTCCTGTAAGACCGAACAACGACTCATCTTTGATGTCAGTTCTAAGTGATTGGACAGGTTTCAGGAACGAGTTAGGAGAAGATTCGTACATGACCTTCTATCCGTTATCGAATGGTGAAAAATATGCTTTTGCCAAAACATGGTATGCCCATGAAATGGAACGCCCTGGGTGTGTTTGGACCCATACTCTAATAGTTGACCTAAATGATATGGATAGAAATTTTGATTTTAGAGTGTTGGAAGATTACTTTAGACGACCTAAAAAAGACGAATATGATTTCTACCAACATAAAATAGAAATAGATACTTTTGAAACAAGACATTCCTATGTCGTATTTAATATGTTTGATGACACGTCCTTGCTGGTTCTTTATCTACTTTTACTGGGTAATAATAAGAACCTTTTCTTCTATATGGACAATGATCAAAGGGCTTATGATGCTTTATGTTTTTATCTTCTTCAATATCTTCCTTTAGATATTTTAAAAAGAGTCTCTATGAGCACAGGTTCAGTCTCTCGTAGAAAACTTGGGAGTGAAGACTTTTCTATTCAATTTACAGATAATAGTACTAATATATCTTTGTCAAATGCTCCTTGGAAGGGTAAAATTGCCAAAGAGAATTTCACTATTGGATTATTGTACATATTTGAACAGTCAAAAAGAGAAAATGACACTTTTCCAAGTTTAATGAGATTATTTAGGGAAGACATTAAAAATGAGAAAGAGAAACTATTTGCATTTGCAATGTTGATGAAAGAACTCGACACTGCACTAAATGAAAAAGTTGGAAGAAATGAATATGCAAAAGTGCTATCCCTGTTGGAGGAATACTTTCCGAAGCAAGATGAGGGTATACGGCTTAAAAGTAACTTTCTATCCGAGAAAATATCTTCTTTGTATGGCAATGAGGAAGATTATCTCTTTCAAATTGCATCTTTGAAAAGTGATACTTTCTTACATCCTTTGTTGACTCATTTCGCTCAAAGATTGATTCTGTTAGACAAAAATAGTCATAATGATTTTGTGGGTTTGGTGGATAAAATTGCAAGGATAGAGCATCCAAACGAAACTGCATGTAAGGCATTGTTATATGCCATCGACCACATGGACGAAGAAGAATTACTTAGCTTGGCAAATAATAATTGGGAGCATATTTTACCATTGCTAAATAATAATGAAAGATTTTTTGAATCAGGTATATGGCTGAGATTGCCTGCAAAAAAATTCAATGAAATATTTTTATTGTATTATAGTCACAGCTTAGAATTTTTCAAACTTTGGGACGAATTACTGAAGAAAGTGTTAGCTTCAGAAACTCTTACAGAAGAGAAGATTTCTTTGCAATTAGTAATGAATGCTAATGATGCTGTCAAAATAATATTTGATTTAGCAAACAGTTCTCAATTATCAGTTATTTCACCTTTTTTGCTTCTATCTTGTATGCAGAAAAAACAAGATATTTTTTGCTGGTTAGGAAAGCAAAAGATTATCAATGAACGAGTTGAAAATTTCATTATACATCAAATAGATCCAACTGCCATTTATGTAAAAGAAACGCAATCTTGTTCTTGGAGAGCATTGTTAGAAGCAGATAATGGAGCCAAGAGTATCGATTTTTATATGTATTTGTATATACTTGCGCATAATTGGAAAGACGCTCAATCTGTAGAGATGCTGAAGCATAGTTTTTACCATATATACCAAGAATTGAGCAAAAGCAAGTTAAGTATTAAGAATTGGGATAGAATTAGCTGGGTTACTCCGAATCGCTATTTCATAGCCAAATGGGACAAATGTAAAATTTTAAGCAGAGGGCTTGTCGATTATCTCAAAGATTGTGATGTGGATATAGAAGAGATACGTGTTTTCTCTCCAAATGAAAAGGTAAATGAGTATTTGGTTCATCATTGGGAAAAAAATAAAAAATGAACTATAATAATTGGAATAAATGAATAATTTCAATGCTATAAAAATAGCAGTAGTCGGAATAGGCTACGTAGGTCTGAGCATAGTCACGCTATTATCTCAGCACCATCACGTTACTGCAGTAGATGCAATTTATATATAAACCAAATTTCACTTATGCAACCGCAAGTTAAACAACGCAACTCTAATTTAGAATTATACCGTATCATCGTGATGCTGCTCATAGTAGCTCATCACTATGTTGTCAATTCGGGAATGATGGATGAAATGGCGAAAGAGCCATTAAGCAACAGAAGTATATTTTACTATATCTTCGGAATGTGGGGAAAGATCGGTATCAACTGTTTTGTACTGATAACGGGTTATTTCATGTGCAAATCAAAAATAACCATCAGGAAATTCCTCAAGTTGTTCCTTGAAGTAGAGTTTTACAACATAGTCATATTCTTCATCTTCGTCTTATCCGGCTACCACGCATTTTCGATCAAGGAATTCTGCTATGCTTTGGTTCCAATGAGACAAATTGCAGGCAACTTTACAGGCTGCTTTATGTGGTTCTATCTCTGTATTCCATTTTTGACCGTTTGGGTATCACATTTAGATAAGAAGCAACATGGATTGCTGGTATTGTTATGTCTGGCAATATATACAATGTGTAGCACGCTACCCGGATTCGAGGTAACAATGAATCATGTTTCATGGTATAGTGTATTGTTCTTTATCGCCTCTTACATACGCTATTATGGGCTTCTTCCATGTGCTTCTACAACCATCTGGGGGGGCATATCTCTTTTAATGATGGCAATATCTATTGTAAGCGTGTTAGCAACGGTTTATATAGATTTCCATTTTAATAAGCACATTTGGGCTTTCAGTTCAGTATGTGATGCTAATGTGTTCTTAGCAGTATCTACTTCCATTCCTTTGTTTATGTTCTTTAAAGACTTGAAGATGAAGTATCACAAATGGATAAATACAATAGCAGCCAGTACTTTTGGGGTTCTGTTGATTCATGCCAATAGCGATACAATGAGGCAGTGGCTTTGGAAAGATATAGTGGATTGCTCAGGATCATTCTATCGCTCAGATACGTGTTTATATGCCTTATTAGCAGTTTTGGTGATATTCTTCATCTGTATTTTGATAGATTACGTAAGAATACATACCATAGAAAAATGGACTTTTAATATTATTGATTGTTATTTGAAATAAAAAAATTGATGTCACAGGATAATTTAAAATATCAAACAAAGAAAGGATTATATTGGAAATTTGCAGAGCAATTTTCTAATTATGGAATTCAGTTTATAGTAGGAATTTTCATGGCTCGTATGCTATCGCCTGAGGATTACGGTTTGACGGCATTGCCAGCTGTGTTTATGGCTATTTCTGGAATATTCGTCAGTGGAGGATTTGGCACGGCATTAGTCCGCAAGTCTGATTTGAAAGAGGAAGATCTGTCAACGGCATTCTATTATAGTATGGCAGTGGGTATCTTATGCTATGTCATACTGTTTATAGCTTCTCCATGGATAGCAGACTTCTATAATGCGCCGATTTTGACATCCTTGATGCGTGTTACAGCTTTGAGTTTCCTGTATTCCCCATTGGGTACAGTACAGGGTGTATTGCTCAATAAGCGATTGGACTTTAAAACACCAGCTAAAGTATCAGTAATTTGTCGAATACTATCAGGAGTAATAGGTATTGTGATGGCCTATACAGGTTATGGTGTATGGGCACTCGTCATTTCTGGTCTGATTTCAGGAATAGTAAGCATGCTGATAACTTTGAGTGTAGTAAGATGGTTTCCTAAGACAGGATGGTCGAAGGATTCCTTCCACTATTTATGGGGATTCGGTAATAAATTGATGGGATCATGGCTATTAGGTACTGTTTATGAAAATATAGCTCCTATTATCATTGGTAAATATTTCAGCCCGGCTCAGTTGGGTATCTATAATCGAGCACAGGGTTATGCTAAGATGCCATCCCAGAATGTGACAGGTACGTTACAGGGTGTAACCTTTCCTGTGTTGAGCCAGATTCAAGATGATAAAGAACGATTGGCGAGAGCATATCGCAAGATGCTGCGTGTATCAGCATTTATTGTTTTCCCTTTGATGATGATGCTTGCAGCTTTGGCACGTCCTTTGGTTTTAGCTTTGATTACAGCAAAATGGGAGGCATGTATAGTTCTGCTACAGATTATGTGTCTCAGCATGATGTGGTATCCTATTCATGCCATTAATCTGAACCTCTTGGAGGTAAAGGGAAGAAGCGATTTGTTCTTCAGATTGGAGATCATCAAGAGAAGTGTAGGATTATTGCTGCTTATTTGTACACTGCCTTTCGGACTGGTAGCATTCTGCTGGGGTGGTGTTGCGGGTTCCATGGTTTCACTTTTCATCAATACGTATTATACAGGTAAGATAATCAATGTTGGATATGTTAGACAGATGAAAGACTTAGCCCATATCTTGCTGCTTTCTTTTGCCATGTTTGGCGTAGTATGGGGTATTTTGCAGATTATCTCTAATTCCTGGATACAGATAATTGTGGGCGGTATTGTCGGCGGAGCTTTCTATTTGGCTTGCTCCTATATGTTTAAGTTTTCAGAATTGAAGGAGGTAAAATATTTAATGAGTAAAAAGAAATAAATAATATGGCAAAGAAAATTATCATATATAATCAGACACTTTATGCAGGAGGCACGTTGGTGCTTTCTGCTCTCTGCGAAACATTTCGGGAGATTGGTTATGATGCGAGAGTCATGTTCATCAATCATTTCCAGTCTTCGCCTACAGACACTTTTGGTTTTAAGTCGTATATCTGGAAGACATTGATTAAGAACTATGCTTCTTATCTCTGGCATAAAGTGTTTCCTAAAAGCAAGTTTTTGAAAGCTAATATGCTTCCTGATATGCCCTTGACAACCATGCGTGGTATCAAGATACAATACAATCCATTCTTCAGTAAGCGTAATTCTATAATAATTTATCCAGAAACCTTATATGGTAATCCTTTAGAGGCAGAGAATGTGGTCAGATGGTTACTCTATTTCCATCGCTTTAAGGATGTAGAAGGTGCTTTCGGAAAGAATGACTTATTTGTATGTTACCGTGATTTCTTTAATGATCAGGAATTGAACCCAACAGAAATCACCCTGAAGGTAAACTATTTCGATGACCAGCTTTATCGTCAATATAATTTCGGTCCTCGTTCAGGTAAATGCTATATTTTGCGTAAGGGTAAAAGCAGAAAGGACTTGCCAGAGCATTTTGATGGACCTGTATATGATGATGATATGTCTCAAGAGGATTTGGTCAAGATGTTCAATGAGTATGAATATTGCTACAGCTACGATACTCAGTCTTTCTATTCTGAGATAGCTGCGATTTGTGGATGCAAGTCGGTAGTAGTTATGGAACCAGGTAAAACAGAAAAGGACTATTTGGGTAAAGGTGAAACTCATTATGGCATAGCTTATGGCGATACGCCTGAACAATTGGAATATGCAGAAAAGACAAAAGAACTGCTGATAAAATCCTTGGATTATAAGGATAGAAATGAAGCTAATGTCAAAGCTTTCATTCCTATATTAGAAGAAAAATTTGGTAAAATTAAAAGAATATAAGATCTATGAATACTAAATATACATTCTTGCTACCAGCTTATAAGCCAGATTTCTTTAAAGAAGCACTGGATAGCATATTGGGGCAGACCTATAAAGATTTTAATCTCATAATATTGGATGATTGTTCTCCTTATGACTTAAAATCCATTGTTGATGAATATAAGGATTCTCGTATTACTTTTCATCGTAATGAAGAGAATATGGGCGGAAAAAATTTAGTTTCATGTTGGAATAAACTTTTAAGTTATGCTGAAGGTGAATACATAATATTGGCAAGTGATGATGATGTCTATGAATTGAATTTCCTTAAAGAAATGGATAAACTTGCACAAAAATATCCTGAAGTTGATTTGTTACGAGCAAGAGTAAGACGTATTGATGACAAAGGAGAAATACTTGCAGAAGATGCTTTGTATAAAGAACATGGTGATAGTATAGATTATATCTATCAGAAGCATTTTAATAATGGAATAACCTGTATGGCTTGTTTTGTATTTAAAACAGAAGCCTTGAAATCAGAAGGAGGATTCGAGTATTTACCTGTAGCATGGCATAGTGATGATGCAAGTTCATTAAAGGTATGTAAGAATGGAATCGCTAATTCTTCACAAATATTATTTAATTTCAGAACATCATCAGTCAATATTTCTGGTAGAAAAATAACTTCAAAAGATGCTTTGGAAAAAGCAAAGGCTACTTTATTATATGATTCTTTTTTTCATAAATTTATAAATAAAATAAAATCAGAAAAGAGCCCATTGAAGCCAATACAAGAAAGAAAAATTAATTTTGCTCTGAAACATCATGATGATTTTAGCTATACAATGTCAAGAACGTATGCTACATTATGTAATATAAAAGACTTTTGGGAGTTAATCAAATATGTTCCCCAAAAAATGCGTCTTAAATTTATGTTATACTATTTTAAAATGAAGCTATTTTATTAAACAAAAGGTATGAAGAATACAATTTGTGATAAAAATAAATGTACAGCGTGTGGTGCTTGTCTTAATATATGTCCTAAAAAATGTGTCTATTACAAAAAAGATGGAGTAGGGCATTTATATCCAGTTATTGATGAGAGTAAATGTATTCACTGCCACGCTTGTGAAAAGGTTTGCCAGGTAATTCATCCGTTAGAGTTGGAGAAACCGAAAACTGCTTATGTTGGATGGCATCAAGATGTAGAGGAATATAAATCATCTACGTCAGGAGGTGCTGCAACAGCTTTTGCTCAAAAAATAATATCAGAAGGCGGTGTTGTGTATGGATGTGCATGGGGTAAAGACCTGGATGTAGAACATGTTAGAATAGATACTCTTCATGATATTTACAGGCTAAAAGGTAGTAAATATGTACAGAGCAAGATTTCTAATAATATATTGACCCAAGTAAAACGAGATTTAAAATCTGATTTGAAGGTTCTTTTTATAGGAACTCCATGCCAAATCGCAGGGTTGAAATCTTTTTTGCGCAAAGATTATGATAATCTGTTTTTGGCTGATCTCATTTGTCATGGTGTTCCCCCTGTATCTTTATTGAAGAAACATGTAAAACGAATTGCTGGTACATTAAAAAATGTTCAAGTAAGTTTTAGAGATGAAAAGGGAATGAGCCTTAAGATAATACGAGCTGGTCATGTTATATATAATAAACATCTATGGCTGGAACGTTATCAGGATTCCTATTATAATTCTTTTATTGATGGATACATCTATCGTGATTCTTGTTTTACCTGTCGATATGCATCAAGCAATCGTATATCTGATGTAACAATTGGGGATTTTTGGGGATTAGGTGACGATTTTAAGATAAAGCATGACTATGGGTGCTCATGTATCTTACCCATAACTAATAAGGGGTTACAACTGGTGAGAGAGGCTCATCTTGATATATATGAAAGATCTGTAGAGGAGGCTGTCAGAGGAAATAGTCAATTACGTTCTCCTTTTGCAAGGAACCGTAGAATAAATTTGTTTCGTTTCTTAATTGTGTTCTCTGGTTTTCGATTAGCTTATTTTATTACTAATTTTGATTATCTATGGACCGTATTTAGATGTAAAATGAAAATAGGAACAAGAATAAAGAAAATGCTAGGAAGATGAAAAATAAGATTGGAATATTAACATACCATGCCGCTCATAATTATGGCTCAATGTTACAAGCGTTTGCTTTACAGTCATTTTTAGAACAAAGGGGATTTAATGTTCGAATATTAAATCTGCGTAAGTCTATACAAAAGAAAGTTTATGCGCAGACTTTGGATATTAAACATCCAAAGTCATTTATTTACCGGTTGCTGAAAAATCCCGTAGATAGCGTTAATTGTCAGAAAAAGTGGAGTAAATTTGAGCGTTTTATCCGTGAAAATCTAAATGTGACAAAGGAATGTAGAGATGTACAAGAAGTTCGAACATTGATTTCTAAAGATAGTTATTATGCATTTGTAGTTGGTAGTGACCAAATATGGAATACTGCCTGTTTGGATTTCGACAATTCATTCCTGCTACCATTTGAGGGAAACTTTAAAAAGGTTGCTTACGCACCTTCAATGGGTCCAAAGCCAGTCTTTCAAAATAAAGATTTTGAAGAATTGTTTGCTAAATATTTACCTATGTTTGATGGCATTTCTACCAGAGAAACTCAAAGTAGTAAATTCCTTCATGAAAAGTTCTCAATTGATACAACAACTGTCTTAGATCCAGTTTTGTTATTGAAAGATGATACTTATTCTTCTTTGTATGGTGAAAAGCCATTGATTAAAGGAAAATATATTTTTTATTATTCACCTTTGTGTAAAAAGGAATATTACGAAAAGGCCCAACAGCTTTCCCTGTTGACAGGATTGCCTATTGTTGTAACCCAGAGTCATGATTACTATGGGGGGGCAAAGACTTTTTATGCATGTGGTCCTAAAGAGTTTCTGAACATTCTAAAGTATTCAACATATACTATTGGGCGTTCTTTCCATCTTTTGGCTTTTTCTTTGTTGTTTCATAAAGACTTTTATTCAATTGAGGGAGCTGTAGATGATAGAATGTTCCATCTTATGAATCATTGCAATTTACTAAACAGAAGTGTTTTAGTTGCAGATAAGATTGGAACACTTCAGCCAGCAATTGATTACGAAAATGTTGATATAAAACTGGAAGAATTGCGCAAAAGATCTATTTTATATTTATCGGAAAATTTATAATTAGGTATGATTTCTGTCATATTAAATGTTTATAATGGAGAAAAGTATATATCAAGATGTATAGAATCAGTTCTTGCTCAAGACTATAATGATATTGAATTAATCATTGTAGATGATGGAAGTAAGGATAATACTGCATTTCTTGCTGATCAATATGCTTTGAAAAATGATAGGATAAAAGTCTATCATACAGAGAACAAGGGATTGAGTGGCTCACGTCGCTTTGGCTTGGAAAAAGTTACTGGAGAATATTTAATATTTATAGATTGTGATGATTGGGTAGAATCAAATTGGCTAAGCAGATTATATGATGCTATAGTTGTTTCTCATTCAGATTTGGCAATCTGTGAATATTATGAAGAGTATGCAAATGGTCAGAAACGTGTACAGATAGTAGGACATGATAAGGTAGAAGAATATACTCGGGACCTGATGTATGGACGTACTTGGAATGTCGTGTGGAATAAACTGATAAAGACAAGCATTGTTCGCGAACATGGATTGAACTTTTTTGAGGTCCTAAGATATTGGGAAGATGTTCCTTTCTCTATATCCTATTCTCTATATTGTAATAAAATAGCTTATGTTCATGAACCTTTGTATCATTATGATAAAACTAACGAATCTTCGCTAACAGCAACTGAAGGTGATAATATTGATTTCAATATCTGTAGAGTAAAGTCTGTTGATATGATAGATTGTCATCTATCTTTATCTGGTAAAAATATTATTTTTGAAAAGGACTTGATATGGCTGAAGCACTGGATAAAAGATGCTTTTGTTCGTTACAAGAAAAATAAAGAGCGTATAGAACTTTGGAGATCTTCTTTTCCTGAGGTAAATTCTAAATGGAGAATTTATACCAAAGGGAAGTTTTCTTTTGTTTTTTGGGCATTAGAACATAATTTTAAATATTTAGTGCTTCTTAATGGTTATTATTGGAGTATTAGACATCGTATAAGAAATATAATTGGTAAATGAAAGAAAGAGATTTAACTATAGATATAGCAAAAGGAATTTGTATATATTTAGTTGTATTGGGACATTGCCACAATGCAGGTTTAATAAGACATTATATTTATTTGTTTCACATGCCTTTTTTCTTTTTTGTATCAGGCTTTTTTTTCAACAGAAAAGATGGATTTATAAAATTCTTAAAGGCAAAATTTAAAAGGCTTTTAATTCCTTTTTGTGTTTACTGGTTGTTTTCAATTACTGCGAGTGAGGGGATTGGTATTTTGCAAACAAAAACTTTGATAATTCCAGATACGCATATAGGTGCTATCTGGTTTTTGATATCATTATGGAATATGTATATAATTCACTATTTCGTATCTAAAATGTCAGGCATATGGGGGGGCATATCATCCATCATCAGCTTAGGAATTGCATATTATTTAGTGGAAAATAAAGTAGCTTTACCATTATATCTTACCCAAACATTTATGGCCTATCCTTTTTTTATATTAGGTAACTTCTTTTATAAAAGTAAGGTGTTTTCTGTAAATGGAATAAGAAACACATGTTATGAAGTCTTGCAATCAAGAAAGGTGGCTTGTACTTTATTCGTGATTGCTCTTTTATTCATGAGTTTGTATCCTTGTGAACAGTTGGATATAAAAGAATTAGAGCTCCCTAATGTCTTTTCCTTGATTATAGGTGCATTTTCTGGAATATTAATGACTATGATTGTTTCAAGGTTTGTTTTTGAAGTACGCTTTATGGCATTTATAAAAAGAGCGTTAAGTAAATTAGGAATATATTCTATACATATATTAGGTTTTCACTTTGTGGTGTTAACTTTAGCCTATTATATAGTAACTCCTTTGATCATTAGGATTGAGAAAATATTGATGTTGCCAGTCCAAACTGGTGAAGATATAAAATTTAATAGTCCATATTTGGCCATATTCATGGCAGTTTTGATTTCTTACATTTCATTGAAAATGGGAGAATATTCAGAAAAAAAATGGCCGAAATTATGGGGAATTCATAAACATAAATAAATAATGAGGTTAACAGTTTTAATGCCGATATACAATGCAGAACGATTCCTGCATGAGTCAATTGCCTCACTTTTAGCTCAGACAAGCAATGCCTGGAAATTGATTTGTATTGATGATGGTTCAACGGATTCTTCAAAAGCAATTGTTGAGGAATATTGCAAGAAGGATTCACGTATCAAATTACTCTGCCAGGAGAATGCTGGCCCAGCCGTAGCTCGGGCAAGAGCTATAGAAATAGCTGATACAGAATATGTATCAATTCTGGATAGTGATGATGCGTATGCTCCGGATTATGTGGAGAAGATGCTGGCAAGAGCGGAAGAAACAGATGCAGACAGCATTGTGCCAGATGTGGAGTTTGGTTATGGCAATACCCAAAGGTTGCCCAATATGTTTGAGCAGCATCATCTGTCAGCTGATTTAGTTATAGAAGATGGCAAGAAAGCTTTTGCAATGACACTGCCATGGCAACTTCATGGATGGCAGATGATAAGAACTACATTGGCAAAGAAATACTATACAGTACAACAGGCATCATATAGCAAGTTTAATTCTGATGAGTATATTACACGCTTATTGTATTTAAAGAGCAACAAAGTTGCATTGTGTTCTGCTTGCTATCAATATCGTATTGATCCGAACTCTATCACGAGAAAATCGTCATTAAAAATGATGGATTATTTAGTGACCAATGAAAAGTTGCTTTGGCTTGCTGAATATGAGCATTTGGATAAAGAGGTTATATTGAATATCTATAATGATTTCTATGTAACTTGTCGGGATATGAAAAAGAATCGTATCTTGCAATTAGACAAAAAAGATCAAGCAGTAGCATATAAACTATTGAATAACAGTTTACTTAAGTTTAAAAAGAATTTTAAATGGAGTTATCTGAAAGGGGCATCGGTTAGAACAAAGATTAAGTTTAGACTATTTTTGATAAGTATCAGATGCTCTTTAGTTGATGAAGCAAGATCTTCATATTATGCATATAAAGAAATCCTGCGTCATCTGGCTATACGCAACAAGCAGGTTACGATTATAAGTAATAATTGTTGGGGAGGCTTTATGTATCAGTCTTGCAGGATAAAGTATAATTCTCCTTTTATAGGTTTATATATGTATGCTCCAGAATATATAGCTTTGCTCCGTAATTTGAAGTATAATTTATCCCAACCTCTTAAATTTATCAAACATAAACAATCAAAATACAAGAATATAGTTCCTGCTCAATATATTTTAGGAGTATTAGGAGATACAGGTATCGAAATTGTATTTATGCATTATCATTTGGAGGAGGAGGCGCTTGAAAAATGGAATCGCCGAATGAGACGTATAAATTGGAGCAATATGATAGTTAAGTTCTCTGATACAGATTTCGGTTGTTCTGATAATTTGATAGACGAGTTTGATAAAATGCCATTTGAACATAAGGTATGTTTTACAGCTAAGAAACATCCGAAATGTAATTCTGTAATATATATGCCAGAATTTAAGGATCAGCCATTTGTTCTTTATGAGTGGGCATATAGTTATAAATATTACGATTTTGTGAAAGAGGCAAATAAAATTCAATAATGAAGAAAGTTTCAATAGTTACACCTGTATATAAGGTGGAAAAATATATAGGAGACTGCATACAGTCTGTTATTAATCAAACTTATCCATCCATAGAACTTGTGCTCGTTGATGATTGTGGCGGAGATAAGAGTGTGGACATTATAAATGATTTTATCTCAAGCACTCAAAAGGAAGGATTGGAAATCAAACTTATCCATCATGAGCATAATCAGGGGGTTGCTGCTGCTCGTAGTCATGCGATGCAAGCTGCGACTGGTGATTATATATTCTGTTTAGATAGTGATGATATGCTAAAACCTGAATGTATAGATCACCTGGTAAAGCGTATGGATGAAACTGATGCTGATTTTGTTGTATGTGATCATTATTCGGATAAAGAAAATGAAGGAGTCGGAGGAAAACTTTGTGAATCTGTTGATATTGTTGAAGGAAATGAAGAATGTATTCATTCCTTTGCGAAAAACTGGTTTAATTTAGCACCATGGTGTAAGTTGTTGAATAGAGAATTCATAGAGAAATATAATCTCTATTTTCGGGAAGGGATCATCAATGAGGATGCACCATGGATTTTCCAGCTTTGCTTAAATGCTGATAAGATAGCTTTCTTGCATGAGAAATTGTATTATTATAGATACAATACTAATTCTATTATGACAGATTCTAAGAAAAAACTTATCAATGATTCTAACATAATAGCTTTACAAATCTTCTATGATGATATTATGAGGAGAAAAGATTTATGGGAGAATAAGGATGTGTATCTAATTTTCATGCGCCAGATTATTACATATTTCACGATGACTGTTCATCAATATAATTTCCGCTTTTATCTGAAGCAGATTAAAATGCTGAAGAGCCTATATTATCAGTGTCCATGGTTTTTAAGCAATAATGTACCGATTTCCTATAGGATTTGGAATCGGGCTTTTCGCATGCCATCTGCAATGGCGGGGACAATTACCTATCTACTTATAAAAATGCAAAATAGATAATATGAAACAGCATGATACTTGTGCTGATTTTATTTGTTTTAAACCTTTTGTGTTTTTGCGATATTTGTATAATTAATTATTCAACAGAATTTTCAAAGAGATAGAAACATATGGATACTTTAATTAGCCATTCTCTCTGCGTGGATCATAATAGAGGTAACCTTACTTTTAAGTAACCCTATAGAAAAAATAAATATTTACGTCTCATTTTTTAGGAAAGATTCAAAAATGAAAATATTATTTTATTTACCAAATGCTAATTATAAAGATATAGATTATAGTCGTTTGGAAGAAGGTAATCCTGGTTTGGGAGGAACAGAATATGTGATATTAATCACAGTTCTTTTGCTTTCAAGGAAAATCATAAGTCAAAACTTAGAAAAAGAGTTTCAGATTCAAGTTGCTGCTCAAAACCCTAATATTGATATACCGGGGATATCTTTTGTTGCTGCTTCTGATATTACGGATGTTGTGTCAATGAATGCTGATTATATTCTTTTTAAATACGAAAAGAATAGCTATATAGAGTTGACAAATGCTTTGCAGATAATAAAGAAAAAAGATACTTCTATTAAGACTAAAATTATAGTTTGGGCTCATAATTTAATTGATAGAAAAGAGAGGAATATTATTGATAAAGATGCAAATGTTCCAGTAGTACTGTGTGTCAGCAAAGAGCAGATGAATCTGTATAGAGATCATCATTTGTTTTTAAAATCAACATATATATACAATGGAATCCCATTAGGTTATCTAAAATCAATTAAAGGCTCTCTTCCTTCTTTTTCAGATAGACCTCATGAAGTAACATCTGTAGGTAGCATTGATTATTATAAAGGTTTCCACTTGATAGCAAAGGCATGGAAAACAGTATTGGCTGTAGTTCCTGATGCAAAATTAAATGTTATAGGTGCAGGTAACCTGTATGATAGAAATTCAAAACTCGGGAAATATGGAATAGCAGAAGAGTCCTACGAAAACAGTTTCATGCCATATCTTACCGAAAAGTTTGAAGAAGATGGGGAAATAAAGGAGCGTATATTGCCTTCTGTTAAATTTTGGGGATTAATGGGGGTTGAGAAAAATGATGTTTTGAAAAAGACTCGTGTTGGTGTTCCAAATCCCATGGGTAAAGAATCATTTTGCTTGGTAGCATTGGAAATGCAAGCCATGGGTGCTATGCTCACGACCAAAGATTATGGAGGTTTTAGAAATACCGTATATAAAACGGGAATGCTATATGATAACCCAGATGATTTAGCTAAAAATATAATTCTTCTTTTACAAGCAGAAGATAATCATATTGACGAGTGTTATCAATGGATGGAGGATAATTTCTCGTATGAAAGTATCGCTGATCAGTGGTTGCAATTTATTTTGAATCTTCATGAGGGTAATATAATTTTAGGCAGTAAAAAACTCCCTTATAAAGAGAACCAAACTGATTATTTGGGATGGATGCGAGAAATCAATAGAAGAATAAAGTCAATAATAGGTTATAGTTTTCCTACTATAGAATTTTATCGTAGTATTTTACGTAGATTTGGTTTAGTAAAAGATTTTTAGTAATGCAAAATAAGATGGTATCCATTATTTTACCGGTATTCAATGCAGAAAGATTTCTGCCTCAGTGCTTGGATAGTATTTTGAGGCAGACTTATCAGGAATGGGAGTTGATAGCGCTAGATGATGGAAGTAAAGATGGAAGTATAGAAATACTGAAATCTTATGAAAAAAGGGATAACAGAATACATATCATCTCTAAGGAAAATGAAGGTGTCTCGATTGCTCGTAATGTAGCTTTGAAACATGCTCATGGAGGTTATATCTATTTTGTTGATTCGGATGATATCGTGATGCCTGAGGCTTTGATGATTCTAGTTAAGGCAATGGATAGTAGTAATGCAACATTTGTTAAGTCAGATTTCTTGCCTATTGATGAACAAGGAAAACAAGTGTTTATCAATAAGAAACAGGTGATTCGCAGACGCTATGATGGAAAGGTGATGGATTCAGAGAAATTCTTCAAAAAGATTTTGATGAAAGAGTATTTTCTCTGGACTTGTTTGTTCCAAAAGGATATTATAGTAAAAAATCATATTCAGTTTATACCTCATTGCAGACTTATGGAAGATGCTGCTTTTGTTGCAGATTATCTTCTCTATTCTGATAGAAATGTATATAAGGATGCTTGTGTTTATGGCTATCGTAAATATGAGGGGACTGTATCTGCAGTCAACAAAGACTATTCTGAGGATATGATGTTAATTAAAAAACATATAAAGCAATATACTAAGTCTTATAATCATATTTCTTTGTTCAAGAATATAAATAACTATCTGGATGAAAAGAATGTATCTGCAATTACAAAATTGAAAATAAGAATGGCGCAATTCATAGATCGAGTTCGTATTGTATGTTTGTATAATGTTTGTAAATATATAAAAAAATGAGTACATACATAATAAATAAAAGCGAGGAAATTAATTGGAAATATCTATTGGGATATTTCTTCTTATTTATCATTCTTCCTCCATTCATAGGTATTCCTATGATTATATATAAGGTATGGAATAAAAGGTGCCAAAAATATAGTGATTATCTTTTGTTGATGATTTGTATCGCCATTTATCTAGGTGCAATTAATGCAACAAAGGCCCCAAATGGTGATCAAGTCAATTATTTTATCGCATATATGAATGTGCCATCCATAGGTTTTCTAAAGTCTCTTATTTATATTTATGGAGGCGATTATTACGTTGATTCAGAAAAGACTAATATTTCAGGTGAATTTATGAATGGTGTCTATAACTATCTTGGTTATTATCTAACCTTTGGTTATTATCCATTGTTTGCTGCTATATATACATTTGTGGAATATATGCTTATTTATATGGGGCTTTACAAAGTATTTCGCAAGGTTCAAATGCCAAAGTATCCAATAGTTTGTGGCATACTAACAGTATCTTTTTTCTATCTGTTTTTTCAATATACTCTTCATATTCAAAAGCAGTTTTTTGCACAAGCAATCATGATGTATGTCCTTGGTTCTTATGCAGAAAAAGGGAAAATGACAATTAAATTATGGCTGGTGGCCTTAACTGCTTTATTTACCCATGCATCAACTGGTCTGTTCCTTCCATTTTTGCTATTTAAGCCTTTGAGAGGGCGATTGACTAAATCTGGTATGTTTTTTATAGCTATCATGTTGTTTGTTTTTATACTTTATGGACCTAGAATGGCAGAAAATGTAGCAACTAATAATTCAGGTATAGCAGGATATAGTATGAAGCGTTTTGCAGAATCTGAGGGTCAAGCAGATTTAGCAAGTAGTTTAGTTATGTCTCAGGTATTAGTAATTGCGGTCCCTATGTTCATTATTGTTTTTAGGCAGTTATGGGTGAAAAGACATATTTTTATAGATAAAGCGCAAGCTTTTATCTTAAATATAACTTTGCTGTTGCTTTTATCTGTAGCATCAATGTTTAGCAAACCATTAGCACAAATTCGATATTTTATGATGTTATTGGCATTTATGCCTTTTGTTTATCCCTTTATTTCTACCAAAATGACTGTGAGAAATCAATGGTTAACAATCATTTCTATGGTAATGATTATTTGGTTTTATGGGAAATTTAGCTCTCTTGTATGGGTTTATGCTCCTGAATGGCAAATTTTAGCTTATCCTCCTGCTATATTAATATCTAAAGGTTTTTAAAAAGAAAGAAATACGATGAATAGAATAGCTTTAATTATTCCATATTTTACAGCTTGCCCCCCCATATGGATGGGCCTTAATTTTTATACCTGTTCAAAACAGAACAATATAGATTTTGTATATTTCACAGATTGCGATGAGATTATCAATATGGCAAGTAAATATCCAAATATTATCTGTCATAAAGTTTCATTTGAAGAATATTGTGAAAATGCAAGTAAACGTTTGAAAGTTGATTTTCATCCACAGCATGCTTACAAACTATGTGATTTAAAACCCTTTTATGGATTTATTCACCAGGATATATTAAGAAAATATGAATTCTGGGGATATGGCGACAACGATTTGGTATATGGAAATCTTAATGTTTTGACAAACGACAATATGCTCAATTCGTATGATGTTATCACTACCATGTCTGAACGTATTGCTGGGCATTTTGCTATATTTCGGAATAATGAAAAATTTCGATCGCTTCCTTTCAAATGTTCTCGATGGAAGGAGCAACTCTTGTATATAGAACATGTTGGTTTTGATGAGAGCGATTGGGTGAGAATGGTTCTGCCAGAAAAACGATTTTTAACTGCTATTTATAAAGGCTTGTTTAAACCATTCATGTCTTATGAAAAATGGGTAGAAATAACATATCGTTTCTATAGTAATAAGTGGAATCGTAAATTTACTACGGAGATGTTTACCACACCTATACCTAAGGATGGTGAAGTTTGGATTTACGATAATCAGACTGGAAAAATCATAGCACCAGATGGTCGAGAACTTCCATATCTTCATTTCTTATTCTTTAAGAAAACGAAATATCTTGAAACGGATAAGTATTGGAAAGATGATTATTGGAATATTAACAAAAATAGCGACTTCTTTGAAATAAAAAAAATAAGTTTTTCCTTAAATGGCGTAAAAAGTGATTAATAACTTACTGCAATGAAGAATTATAATTCAATAGATTTAATGAAGTTTGTAATGGCACTTTGTGTTGTTACAATCCATACTTTTTTTGTAGAAAATATGGAACCTTCAATTATTAGAGATTTGCTACACTCATTAATATGTAGTGCAGTGCCTTTCTTTTTCATAGTGTCTGCTTTCTTTGCGATGAGATGTAAGGATTCTACTACTTTTTGGAGATATTGGAAAAGAATATTATGGTTGTATCTATCATGGGGAATTATAAATTTTGTTGGATATGGCATTATAGAACAGAATCTTACATTAGAAAAAGTACAAAGTGCAGCATACGATATGTTGACTAATGGATATAGCGTGTTATGGTATATGTGGGGGATACTTGTTGTTTTGCCTATACTTCGAAAAATTCGATATGGGGGGGCATCTCCTATTATATATCTTGTAATAGCTTTATGTATGTATCTGTTTAACCGTGCTTATACTCATTATGGTTCGATGGAGAATCCGGGTACGATATGGTCGTGGGCTGTATTCTTGTATCAGGGAAAATATTTTGGCATTACCAATTTTAGTATTGCAATGACCTATCTTTCAATTGGTACGTTTTTCATGCAATCCGAGTATAGACCCTCAAAAAAGATTTGCTGGCTGCTGATTATTGTAGGAGCAGTAGAAATGCACTTTGAAAAGTATAAAGGTGTTGCTCTTGGTGTTCCTGTGATAGCTTTTGGATTGTTTTGTTTGGTTGAAAAATGGCATTTGAACTGTAATTGGATGTCGTTCCGATGGCTCAGAAAAATGAGTACGTTGATTTATTTCATACACGGAGTGGTCATAGTTGGTATTAGCCAAGTGGTCTCAGGTAAAGGTATGTGTGAGTTGGTGATATGGAGTATTATAATATTGTGCTGCATTGCCATTTCTGCGTTATTGCTTAAACTAAGCAAAATGAAAGGACTACAATGGATTGCAGAACTATATTAGTTTATGAAAAGATAATTTATGCACATTTGTTTTGTTTGTCGTGAATATCCACCGTCTCTTCGTGGCGGGGGTATTGCTTCATATATTAAGGAGGTGGCTCATGGGTTGTATGATGCTGGGCATCGTGTGACGGTGATTGCTGCTTCTGATGATACCCGATTGTCTTCGGATGAGGATGATGAGGGGGTGAGAGTGATTAGACTTTCGGGGGGTGATTTCCTGATTCCGCAGGTGGAAGGGAACTCTCTGCTGAAAAAGTTTAGAATGTTTTATAGGTTCTATACTTATCGCAAGAGAATCAGAGAGAAGATTCTAAGCCTCGGAGATGTTGATGTCATTGAGGTGCCTGAATATGGTGCCGAGGGATATTTCCTCAATGATATCGGTATTCCAGTCATTACCCGATTGCATACTCCTATGCTTCTTGATCATTATCATTTCTCTCTCCAGAAATTTTCTAAAGCCAACTGGCAATACTTCTGGCAAGGATGTAAAGAGCTGAAGGTGATGAAGGAGGCTCGGTATATTACTTCGTGTAGTACTTCGCTGAAGGAATGGAGTCAGATATTCCTGGCTATTCAGTCAGATAAAATCAAGGTTATTTATAATCCTATCTTGTCTGAGCGATGGTCTTCTAACTCTTTTCTTCATCCTGCAGCTGAGAAGGATGGGAAAAAGCATATTCTTTTAGTAGGAACTGTCTGCGACTGGAAAGGGTGTGGTGACTTGGCTGATGCCTGTAAACTGTTAGCTGATTCTGGTGAGATAGGAGATATTCAACTTGACTTGGTGGGCAAGACTGGGGCTTATGCTGATGAACTGAATGCTAAATATGGCAAAGAGAAGTGGTTTCATCTGGTAGGTAAACTGCCAAGGGAGGAAGTGATGAAACGTTATGCCCAGGCGGATGTGGTTTGTTTCCCGTCCTGGTGGGAGAATATGCCGATGGTCTGCATTGAGGCGATGCTCTCTGGAGCTGTTGTTATCGGTAGTAACTCTGGTGGTATGAGTGAGATTATCGAGGATGGAAAGAGTGGTTTTTTGATGACTCCAAGAGATCCGATGATGCTCGCCAATAAAATCAAGGAGGTATGTATGCTTCCTTTAGATGCTAAAGCAAAAGTGAGAAAGGAAGCGCATGAGAGAATCATGCTGAATTTTGATATGAAGGTCATCATTCCGCAGATGGTGGACTATTATCAAATGGTAATTGACAATGATAAAAAACAGAAAAAATCATGAAAATTCTTTGGATTTCACCTTGGTTCGGTAATTACCGAATCCCGGTATATGAAAATTTGAATAAGTTGAGCGGTGGTAATTTCTACATTATCTGTTCGCAGGAAAATACTTCTGACCTGGTACGTGAGAAACTGAAGGCTACACTTGGTGATCATGCTGTCATCATGAGTGGTGAGAAGCGTACTACGATGGGTAGTGAGGAAAGCGATTTTGCCAATAGTGCTTTGGTTATCAAGCGCCAGCCTGGACTCTATAAGGCTGTCAAGGACATCAAACCTGATGTTGTGATAACCGAGGGCTTTGGTGGTTGGGCTCCTGCTGGTATCAGATATGCCGTATTGCATCGCAAGAAGCTCTGTATGTTCTATGAAAGAACCGCATACGTGGAGCGTAATTCTCCAAAATGGCGTTCGTGGTATCGTCGTATCGTGGGTATTCCTGTGAATCATTTCCTAATCAATGGTACGCTGACGGAAGAATATCTCAATGAGGGGTTGCATTTCCGGAAGACTCCGAAGGTGAAGGGCTGTATGTGTGCTGACAGCTTTGGTCTTTCTCAGGCTGTAGCTAAGGTTACAGTGGAAGACAAGCAGGCTCTGAGGCAGGAGCTGGGGCTTAAAGATGGGCTGACATATCTGTTTGTAGGCCAGATGGTGGAGCGAAAGGGGATCAAGGAACTCCTTCATGCTTGGAGTAAACATATTGAAACTTATCCGAATGACAATCTTGTCGTGATAGGTAAGGGCATTCTGCTTGATACCATGA
>OIZP01000538.1_pt1 | contig 23890 bp, 23 predicted proteins | sample 1588531 | NCBI WGS metagenome assembly OIZP01 (sample SAMN03283283) | human gut metagenome | biome: human-associated habitat; material: feces | host: Homo sapiens | place: Peru | collected 2012
CATCACCTTTGTGTTGATGGAGAAATGTGTGTAGTCAGATTCTGATGAGCAGCATGTAGCAGAGGGTACAGAAAATTGAAGCCCAACTCATGCATATCATAAGTATGATACTTAGCCATCGTAACCATGATACTTAGCTATCGTAACTATCTTGTTTACGTCAGACTTACCCTACCCACCCCTAGAAGGGCAGGTCGGGGGCGGTATTCTTCTGGGGCTTGCTGTTGGTTGCAACGTTCTCTAAATAAGAGTGAGGGTGAACACTTGGCAATGAAGTCGGTGAAGGGTGAACCCCGAAGCCGAAAAGGTGAATACTTTGAGCAAGTGTTCACCCCGCTGTTCACCATTCAGTAACTTAAGATTGCAAGTACTTGTTTACTCTATGTCTCATGAGGCTGAACATCAGGCTGAATACTGAACTCTGAACACTGAAAATAGGGTAAAAATAGCGTTTTGTGAATCTTTTAAATTCTATATAACCCATTGATACATATTTCTTTATATTCTTTAGCATGCGCTGCTTATAAAAAGAGTGAAACGCTAAAGTTCAGCTTCAGCCCTCCTCGGCGACAGTAGTCATGTGGTACGCACTCTTTATTCTTCCTTGATTTTCCAATCTCTGATAGTTCTCTGGGTACTGTCGAAGCTGATACCGATTTTAACCAGTCGCTTACCTTCAGAATGATAAGGCAACATGTAGCCTTTTTCGTCTATCTGAGCCAAAGCTTCTTCTGCACTCTTATCTACCTTCAGTTCGAAGACGTATATCGTATCTGGCATGTGCATTACAGCATCAGCCCTGCCGATGGCGCTCTTCACTTCCGTACGGATATAGATGTTGAGGAAACTGAACATCAGATAGAAGATAGTCTGATAATGCTTCTCGCTGTGATTCTCCAAATCATATGGTATCGTAGCCATATAGGTGCGCATGTGCTCCAGTGCCGCCTCGATATCGTTTCGATAAACCGCCTTGCAGAATCCCAAGAGGAAGGCATTGTTGTCAGAACGGCGAGGATTCACATAATGAGGAATCAATGAGTTGAGCAGTCCGTCGCGTACCTCCTTGTTTGGGATGCCCAGCGTATATTCCTGAAACATCGGTTCATATTTCTTGATGGTCAGATAGCCACTCTGATAAAGCAATGGCAAGGCATCTGTCATTTCCTCTGTAGATTGGTCGAAGGAACTCAATACAGTCTCTTGACTCTCTAAAGTAGAAAGATTGACATGATACTTATCAAGAAGTTTCAAGAGGAAGGATGGTGTGCCGGAACCAAACCAGTAAGAAGCAATCTTGCCTGCATTAAGTGCCTTTATCAGACTGAACGGATTGAAGATATCTTCTGAATTCTCGCTGAAATGATAACCGTCATAGAATTGCGTCAGTTCTTTCAGGCACTCCTCATACGTAATACCAAGAGTTTCACCCATAGCTTCAATATCCGGTTTCATCTGCGTGGTAAGCTCGGTCTTGCTGATGCCGCAGATGGCTGAGTACTGGTCGAACAGACTGATATTGTCGAGGTTGTTGAGTTCGCTGAAGATGCTGAGCTGCGAGAACTTGGTGATGCCCGTGATGAAGGTAAACTCCAGGTATGGATCGAGCATCTTCAGAGGACTATAGAAGTTCTGCATGATGCGGCGGAGCGGTTGCAGGTTCTCTTTTTCATGCACTACGTCCAGCAAAGGGGCATCGTATTCATCGATGATGACAACCGCCTTTTCGCCCGTCTTCTCATAAGCTTTCTTCACCAGGTCTTTCAATCGGAGGTTAGCATCCACCTGATGTGTCTTGTATCCCCAGCGAGTTTCCTGCTCTTCAAGCATATCAGCCAGATATCTTTCCAATTGCTCCACGCTCATGTGCTTGGCACCGCTCAAGTCGAAATGAAATACAGGATGCTTCACCCAATCCTTTTCATAATCAGCAATGGCTAATCCTTCGAAAAGTTCCTTTCTTCCCTCGAAATAGGCTTGGAGGGTAGAGGCAAAAAGCGATTTGCCGAATCGTCTTGGACGACTCAGAAAGACATATTTCATTCCTTTTTCTCTAAAATCCACGATGTATTTGGTCTTATCTACATAGAGATAATTTTTCTCGCGGATTTCTTCAAAGGTCTGAATTCCTACAGGATATTTATTTACTATTTTTGCCATATTCTTACGCTCTTTACGTTTTGCGCTGCTAAGGTACGAAGAAAATCTGAATTAGCCAAGCATAAATGCAAATATTTATTCTACCCGTCATCTTATTCTTGGCAGTCTGGTTTGACCAAAAGGGTATGTAAATAAGAAAATAAAAAAGCGGAGCGTGATTTCACAACCACACTCCGCGCAAACTTAAATGGCACGAAAAAAGTTGAGGCTGTTAATCTTTTATATAGTGAGTATATGTTTTGATAAAAATATTACGTGATTTGTAAATTCTGTCAATATGGATTATTCTTTTTGTCAAAGTTAAATAATGTTTGTTGTTTGGCAAAGTGTTGATAATTAATATTGTATGTTAAAATTGAAAAGCTTTTGAAAGGTGTTTCGTCAAAGTGAATTAAAAATATGTCAAAGATAGAAGTTGAAAAAATAGAATAAATTATGTCGGGTAGAGAAAATGTAACTACCGAATTTAAGGAATGTACAGATAAAATAAGTAATTCTGTATATGTATATTGCATTTGAAATAAGTGTGATGGACGTAAGTCTTGATAATACCTGCGTCCATCACAATAAATTCTATTTAGAACATATATGAGAGATTGCACATTAGATTTTTACTCTGTTTAATTTCTGCATCACTTTCTTTGTAAATATTAAGTAGACCATTAGTTAATGTTAAGTTTACTTGGACCCCATAGATTCTGAATCCGCCACCATATTCTAAGGATGTATTAAACTTTTTCAAACTTGCATTCTCATAAGCATCGTCTTTGTCATACGACAAATCTTCATCGTTAGTTTTAAGTTTTGCCGATAGCACGTAATCTAAGCCAATACCACCATAGAAGAATAACTGAAATGCCTTGCAAAAATTAAATCTATATTCTAAATGAACAGGCAGATAAAGCGAATGCTCGCTTATTGAAGGTTCAAATTCTATTCCATCATATGATGTAGGTTTACTTTTTGAGTAATAATACTCGTAGTATAATCCTGTGTCTATTCCGAAACCATATTTGAATAAAGGTTCTATTCTGATGCCTGCTTGAATACCGGAAAGATATTTCGTGTCATCCCAGTACCCCATCTTGCTTGACTCTCCGTTTTCCTTGACAGTCCATTGTTTCTGTACATAACCAACAGAAATCCCGGCAATAGGATGCTCATAATCAGGACTATTAAAATCTCTGTGTACTCTTGGCTTATATCTACTATACGAAGATGTTGTAGGACTTGTAGACGGAGTGTATGTAGAGGTGTATGGAGTGCTTGTGGTAGTCGAACTGGCAGTGCTTGTTGTATTTTGACTATGATTATTGCTTCCAATTACTGGAACAGGTGCCGGAATCGCAATATCATGTTCGACTTTATAAACTAGTTGCTGAATATCTTCTGCAGTTTTCATACCTTCCTTTTTAAGCTGCCTGTTTGATAGGTAGTCTGATAGATTAGGGGCATTTGCAGCCTTACGCAACCAATATAGAGCTTGTTGCTTATTATGCTTTATAGCAGATAACCAACAGCCATAATATATCATTCCCATTAAATCACCTTGTTCTGCACCTTTTTTATACCAAGCACCTTCTTGTTCGGTTTTACCTTCGTTGGCATCAAAGATAGCCAGCATGTAATATGAAGGTATATACCCTTTGTTGGCAGATAGTTTCAGAGCATTAATTATTTCATTATCGGAAATATCGAGTTTACCACTCATTAAGTCTATGAACATTAAATATCCGGCACTTGCACTACCGTTTTTGATTGCTTCTCGATACCAATACATAGCTTTTTCTTGACTTTTTTCTCCACAGCTTCCATCAGCATATAGCATGGCTAATATAGCTTGTAAACTTCCTTTGGTTTCATTCGGCCAATTATATGTTATGATTTGTTTCGCATAGTTAAAAGCTGATGCGAAATCCAATCTATCTAAAGCGGATAACATCCTAAAAAGACATTCGATAGGTTCTTTCATTTCCTCTGTGTATCCTGTGTATTTGGTATAATTATTATAATCTCCTATTTTGATACAGTTTAGTAAGGCAAGGCAAGCACATGCTCCTTTTTTGTCAAAACGCTCTCCTTGTAGAGCACGGTTACACCATTCTATACTTTGGTTGTACTGTTGCTTGACATTTGAATCCAGTGCCTTACAAAAAGAGACGAAAGGACTATTCTTGTTTGAAAAAGAAATTATTTTCTTTTCTGCAGTACTATAGATAATTTGTCGTAATGTTTCTTTCTTAAGTGTTGGTAGAGATTGCTTTACTTCTATAACAATGTAGATATCTGTATTTCCTACTTTGCTCAGAGTTGCACCAACCGCTCCAATATCGCCTGCCCCACTAATGAAACTGGTTGTTGCTTCTAATGAAGGAATCTCATAAGATTCTTTTACTATTGGTGTAGAGAAAGTCATCCTAAGATGATTCTTGTATTTTTTTGTAATCAGTGCTAAATAAGAGTTTAACATTGTTTCCTTTTGGCTGCTAATGTCGTCAAAAGTTGAAATTTTTGGTGTAGAACAAAGCTCGAATATTTTTCTGTCATTGTTTAGATATGTTACTCCACCATTACTGAACTGTGGCAGAAGTGTGCAAAACTTGGAAATGGCAGATAATGCTTCTTGTTTCTGTATTTCCGATGCTGCTTGCCCAAAAACGAACAATGGGCAAAATGATAATATTAAAAGGAATAACTTTTTCATACTAATTATGTTTTATATTATTAATTAACCATCCCTTATTATAGGATTTTTCTTTTTCTATTCTTTCTACGTCAAAGCTATATTCGCCTATTCTGTAATGATAGCTAACCTTCTCTACAGAGATGAGACTTAATGTTTTGGTAGCCATAAGAAAATTGAATATAGATAATTTTTCGTTCTTATATTCTTTGCTGTCGAAAGAAACTATTGAAGATGCATTCGTGTTGAGCAAAGTTGGAAGTGAGATAAATCCAATGCCATGCTCTGCTGGCGATATCTGTAAGGATGAGTCTCTTTTTTCTTTTAAAGGGTCGAATATTTTGCCATCAACTGATGCGATAACCCATTTGTATTCAACTCCTTTAATTTTTTCAACCTTTAGAGTCAGATTAATGGCTCGTTTTTGCCCTTGATATGTGCCCCAACATTTAACGTTTGCTGTCCATGTAGAGTCTGCATAGTTTAATCTATAGTTGTTATTGATAGCATATTCCAAAAAATCGGATGCGAGTTTTGAAGGTCTTTTGTTCTTATCCATGAATTTATCAAGGTTGAATAGGGTCAACATATTCTTGACTCGCTCTTCCTTATATTTTATAGAGTCTTTGGCTATGATAGGTCTTTTCCCATCATATGTAATGTCATAATTGAATCTTTGCATGAATTCATCAATCTGTTTTACCTTGAATTTTAGTTCTAATTCATCAATATAGGTTGTTGCAAATTGTGCAAAGGTGGAATGTGCAATCAGAAAAGTGAGTATTGCTAAAATATATCGTTTCATACATCTATAATTTTACAGTTTCAACTACATTTACATCTCCAAGTTTCAAATCCCAAAACTCTCCAAGGCTGCCATCTGTAACTTTGTCAACATAGACTTTTATGTCTTTTTGAGTCCGATCTCTATAGATAATGTTGTCTTTTGTACGTCCTGTAAAATATTGAAATATTGATACAGTTCCTTCGTACCGATTACCAACCTTGTATAAATTACTTATAACACAAGTCTGTGCTTTTTGTATTTTTACCTCTACATATTTCAAGTTCTCTAGATTTGCTAGATACTCTGTGAGTTTAAGGGTTCGCTTGTTGATAACATTGTTGTATCTCAATGTAGAGATTTCCATCTTTACCGCAGGATGCATGTTACCGTTAAGATCTGGGTATGGTTTCCCTTCACCAATGAAAAATGAAAGGATATTTTGTTTGTAATGTTCTTTTACAGCTTTATCTTGACTTTTATCGCCAATGATTTCTAGTCCATACTGAAATGCTTCAATGGTCTCCTCGCATCGTGCTTTAAAGCTTTCAATCTGTTCTTGATTTAAATCGTTGGTCTGTGCTTGTATACTATATCCATATACAAGCAATAACATTAATATAACTTTTCTCATTTCTATATTATTTTATTTGTACATTTCATGAACTTTAAGATAAGTAAGCTTACCATTGTTTCCTTCGGTCTGATCTACGTTTATTACTTTTACGAGATTGCGGGCAATGCTTAAGTTGTTAAGATAAGCAGAAGCATACTTTGTTGCGACTATAGTTTTCCCATCTCTTCCTACAACCTCTACTTTAGCTTGGGGGGAGGCGAAGAATAAATTCAAAGTTTGATAAACAAGATTTATTCTTTCCTTGATGGCTGTATTGCTATTGCCGATTGCTGTCAAATAGTTGGCAATGTCTCTTTCTTCACTTGTTGGTTGAGGTGAAACAGATGGTTGCTCGGAGGTTGACGGAATGTCTGGTACTTTTTGAAGTCGAGCCTCATATATCGGATTTTGTTTTCCTTGTGTCACTTTGCTAGTTCTCATTTTGGTTCCCTCAAGCAACGTTTCCCAGTCTGGCTCCATATTGTTGCTGACCATGATTTGTAAGGCTTCGGTAAAGCAAATTGTAAATGCTCCACCATCGGAAAATGCAGCGGAAGTTTCTCCTGGTTTGCTAGAAGAAGATATGATACTTCCTTTTACCTTCAAAAATAAGTCTTTATAGAAGTCGCATGGAGCTTTAGATATTTTAGTTGCTCCTTTCATTTCTGGAACGTCTTTTTGTGGGATTGCGTTGGAAAGGCTGTTGCAAAGGTCGCCTAGAACGATAGACAATCTTGGTTGCTTGGCTTCTATTCTTTTCAATACTTGCGATAGAGAATAATACTGAGAAGCATTCCATGGAGTGCGATATGGATCTACGACTAATTGCATCCAAGGAAATGGATCTTGTGTTTCTTTTGGCGAACGACCTCCATGTCCTGAATAATAGAAGATGACGATGTCGTCTTTTCCACAAGAAAGGTTATTTAGTGCAGACTCTAGATTTGTTCGACTGAAATGGTTTGGACTACCTTCGTACCATTGGAAATCTTTTTTGTAATTGAGAAAACTAGCCATGGTCTCAAATTCTATTTTCATTCGTTGGTAATCGCAGGTAACGGATGGACCAATACCCATGCTGCCAGGTTCCTCGCCAGGACATTTGGTGTTGGCAAAGATGATGGCGTGGAGTGTCTGACTGTTAGTTGGGAGAATCAAAGTGAATCCCAACAATATAAATGCTATAAATTTCTTTATTGTTTCCATTTTAATAAGCTTTTTATGTATTCGTCGTTTGGTAAGATTATGTTTAACCAATGTAATATGGTTCTCATTTGGAGAATTTGGTAAGTTTCTTCTTTGTTCTCTTTACTAAGAACCCTGAATTCTTCTGAACCCAATGAAAATAATATTGTGTACTGTTTGTTTCCTTTAAAACAATTCAAAGCACAATATGGATAAAATGGTTGTTTTGTTGGTGGATAAGTACTGCGAAAAATATTTTCCTTAATGATAAAATCGAATATAGCAGCATTGGTTGGGCTAATTTTCCCATAGCAGTTGCCAATTTTGTAGTGTGCAATGCTGTCTTTTACCATAGAGTCCTGTTGTTGAGGAGAAACTATAGTATACAGATATAAACTATCTAAGTTATGGATAGATTTTAATAAGCTATCCGTGTTAGATAGTAAACTGTCGTTGTCTTCTTTTGTAAGACTAAAATTGTCATTAGAAACTGCTGTTGCATTCTTGTGGATGCAACAACTTGATAGAAAAGCTATAATGACAATGAGTAGTGGAGTCGTTGTTCTCCTAGGATGATATTTGTCCATACACTCTCATTCATGCCTATAGTTCACCAGATTTGGCAATTAAGTAAAACAAAATGAGCGTGGGAACTATTGAATATTGCTTTCACGAGGTTCTGGAAATACCTACTACCAAACAATAGACAATAGCCCACGCTTAAAGATATATTGATTCCTACATAAGGATACAATATGCCCAAAGCGTGAGCGTTGTTGCCATCACCCTTGGTAGTTGAAATTTTCCAGATTTCGTGAAAGGGTAATATCTTTAACGCTCAAGTTATCTAAAGATGAGTCTTATGTGTATTCAGCTTTTGCTTCTCACTTTAACTCATTTGCAAAGTTAATGATTTATTTTGAAATAAAACATATTTCCACATTTTTTTTTGTAGAAAAGTCTTATTTTAACACAATGATTTTTATTTTCGGGAATTTTTGTGCTTATAACGTAAAAACGACAGTGTGAATTTTGGGGAAACATAGTATGTAAATCAGGGAATAAAAAAGCGGAGCGTGATTTCACAACCACACTCCGCGCAAACTTAAACAACTAATATGCACGGTTTTTGGTTTATGCTATAAAGTATAGTGAAAATCAATTATTTATGTGTGTGTTTGCCGTTTTTAAAAAGCGATATTTATATATTATATTACTATTTTGGTGTTTTTATTGTTACTTTTAGTGTTACTTAACTATTAATTAGTGCTGATATTCAGTTAATTGTTGTATCTTTGCATCGGTAACAAAAATAACACTAATAATGGCAAGAAATAAAAGTGATAAGAGAAACGTAATCCTACGTGAGAAGAAAAGGTCTAATGGTGGGTGTTCTCTTTATTTGGATATGTATAACCCAGATGAAGATAACAACCATAAGCATTCCTATAAATTTCTAAAAATGTATATAGACCCCGAGAAAGGTAGCGTTGAAAAAAGAGCTGAAATAAGAAAGCGTAATCGTGAGATAAGAAATCTTGCAGAAGCTGCAAGGCAGAAGCTGGAAGATGATTTGAATTGTGGACGATTGGGCATAGTGAATGTAAATAAGTCCAAGAAACTTTTGCTTGTGGATTGGCTAAGGGCATTTGCTGAAAAGAAAGCAAAGCTAGGACAAAGCAAAAGCAATGCTATTACAATTAACAATGTGATTCTACATATAGAGAAGTTTGGAGCTGGCAAAAAATACTTGTTAGATGTAGATAAGGCTTTTTGTCAGAAGTTTCTTTTGTATCTTGCAAGTGCAAAGACTATAGGAAATGATAATCCCAAATGGTGTGAACATCATGAGAAGCCTATGGCGAAGAGTACGGCACAACTTTATTATAATACATTTGTTACTGCTTTGAATGAGGCTGTAAGGGACAATTATCTAAGCATAAACCCTGCAACCAAATTGAGCAAGGAGGATAAGAAGCCAATAAGGGCAGAAAAGGAAACTAGAGGATTCCTAGAAAGAGAAGAGGTATTGAAGTTAGTGGCTACACCTTGCAAGAATGATATGGTAAAGAGTGCCTTTCTGTTCGCTTGCTTTTGTGGACTACGTGTAAGCGATGTATGTTCCTTGGTGTGGGGTAATATTGAAAGTAGAGAAGACCGTCTGTTTATTGTTAAGCAAATGGTAAAGACAAAGCATAGTGTAACAATTCCATTGTCTGATACTGCTTTAAAGTGGATGCCAACAAGAGGAGACGCTAAAGATTCTGATTTGGTATTTGATTTGCCAAACTATTTTAGTATCAATTATATCCTTCAGCAATGGGGTAAGGCTGCTGGTGTTGAAAAGAAAGTGTCCTTCCATCTCGCTAGGCACACGTTTGCTACATCATTGCTGACCAAAGGAGCGGACATCTACACAACGAGTAAACTTCTAGGACACCAAAATCTTAGAACAACTCAAATTTATGCCGATGTGGTGGATTCCAAGAAAAAATCGGCAGTGGACTTATTAAATAATTTATTATGACTGAAGAAGAAAACAAAGAGTTTTTTGGCATTGGTGAAAAAGCAAGTAAAGTCGGGAAGGGTTGTCTCCTCGGTGATGAAACATTTTATGAAAAAATTGAATACTATTACGGAAGAGAGAGGATTGTTCCTACCATTATGTTGCTATTGGCAGCTAAGAGCGTGGGCGTGGTAGAGGGTGACATACTTTCTAATGTTGAAATACGTTACAAGGGTAAAACCTTATGTACTTATAATGGAAATGATGTAGAAAAGGCTAAAAGGGAAATTAAAAGTGAAGATTATTTCTCTGTTGATGTGGAAGAGTATGCACTATGTTCTAGTGATATACATCTAAAATGGAAAGAATCAAAGCAAATGTTGGCTATTTTTGCAAATATGTGCATTGGTGGAGGATTGTGGGTTGGAAAAGATATAAATGGTAAGTCGATTATTGAGTATGATTACAAATTATCTTTGACATTCCGAGATATATGGAGTGATGTGTTTGGTTTGAAATCGGATTTTAGAAACACATATTATAAAGTGTGTAGTGAAGAGCTTCAGCCTAGACGTATCAAAATATTAGAGGCGATTAAAGATAAAGCTGAAGCATACTATGGAACTTATAGTATGATACACAAAAGGTGGAAAGAACTACAAGAATTTATTACAGAAGAAGTACATAAAATAGAATTGTAAACTTAAAGAATGTTATTTTCTGCCAAAATCTATATTTAAAAAGCAAAAAAGTCTTTCATTTTACACATCTAAACCTAACTGAAATTTAATATATTGCTTACTTGTGGGCTTTAACTGCTACAAGTAAGCAGTTTTTTGTTTATTCAGAATTCCATATTTTGTAGTACTTTTGCAAGCGGAAACAAGAACGTTCATTGTTTGATGTTGAATTTAAATAAAGAGAAATATGGATAAGGAAGTACTTGATAAGCTGGAGCAAATTAAGAAATACACATTGCTTCAAGCAAAGAATTACTTGAATGTTGAAGACCTGTGTAATTATATTGGAATGTCCAAGGCACAGGTTTACGCCAAGATGAGAGAGCATGCTTTTCCGTACAGCAAACCTTGTGGTAAGCTAGCTTTCTTCTTAAAAAGTGATATTGATGAGTGGTTGGGTTCTAATAGAATCGCTTCAAAGTATGAATTGGAATCACAAGCTGCTAGTTATTGTGTAAAACATTAAAATTGTAATGGAGGTTTTTATATGAGTATTATGAAAAGAAACGAATTTGCAGACTATTGCAAGAAGAATGCTTTTGAAAGTGGCGATGGTTTTATTTTTAAGCCCGAGTGGTTGAATATTATTAAGGATAAGGATGATGATTACAAAGCATGGTTTTATGATGTAATCGTGGCTTACGGCATCCTTGGTTATATTCTATCCGACATGCCTAATAGTATGAAAGTGGATATGAAACCTGTAATCGATGCTATCTTTGAGGATATTGCAGATGGTAACAATCCTTTTGCATCTAAGCTAATGATGTTTGAAATGGAAGAGTTTATAAGCGATTACAGGTGTTATTGTGATGAAGTTGAGGAACTTAAAGAGGAAGGAGATTAGCAATGATACAACCAACTATAAAGTTTTATGGGCGACTTGATTACAATCCTAAGAGTGGAAAATCGCCAAAATACGTATTAACACGTATGTGGGGAGACTATTCGCCTATGGATGGGCTAAAGGGCAGAGATAGTATGGTTTCAATGTATTTGTTGCCAAAGCGTGAAACTCAATCAAGCGATTGCCCACAAATGCACCTTCAAGCAAAGGCAAGTTTGAACCTAACAGGTTTGAAAGACTATTTTATTAATGGCAAGTTGTCGGGATTCGCCTTTGGATTTCCACCAAGCACGCCGACTTATTCAAGCAAGAACAAGCCAAATCCTTTCTATCCATGCAAAGATGATGGCTTTTTGTTCATAGTCCACCAAGACAAAGAAGCACCAACACCAGCCGAGCAACAAAGACCAGATTATATTGAAATGATTGTGCTACAAGGCGCAAAGGTTTTGGCAGGAAGTTATTGCAAGCAATTATCGGCTGGCGGCTTTGATGAGGTTCTGAATGTGCTGAGACGTGATTCTGTAACAATTGGCTAAGGAGGTGAGTATGTATGATAAAGTAAGAATGTTCCTACCAAGATGTAGAGACATGCCCGATATTAGCCAATACTTAGAAAGCGTAGGTGAAAAGACATCTAGTACAGGTGAAATTAGCATTTATGGGTTTGTAGATGGATTGAAAGTAACTCAATTTGTAGGCGGTTATGTGGTCGGTGGCAGTCTGTCAAGGTTCTTTTATCCTAGCAATATATGGCCGTTGAGTCATTACTCGACAAAAGATGCTATAGAGAAACTTTCAGATTGCTTACATCTTGATATGAGTGAAGCCAATGTAACAAGTTTGGAATTTGGAACACAATTTCCTATGATTAAACCTGTTAGAACGTATCTTGATAAGTTGGGCGACATGCCAAAGAGGATAAGAATACAAGGAAGTCCAAACGCTTTGTATTACCAAGGCACAGCCAAAACGAAAAGGTATGCTCAAAGGCAAGTTCTATCATTCTATGATAAGCTGGCAGATGCAAAGAGCAAAGGTTTGGAGATTCCACCAGGGTTTGGCAATGCCAACTTGCTAAAATATGAGATGCGCTTAAATGGTTGTTTGGCTAGACAAATCGGGGTGGAAGAAGTGAAAGCCTCAACGCTATCGGATAAAACTTTCTTCAAGAAGTTGTTGAAGATGTGGGGTGATGAATATTTTGCAATTTCAAAACACAAGACAATGAGAACAGAGATTAAGAATGAAATCAAAAGCCCAAAGGATGCCATAAATGCTTTTATAGCAAGAATGATGAGCAGACAAGACAAAAACGAGATAGCTGATTATATAGAAGAACTAAAAGCTATGAATGTTTTCAAAGATAGGAAGTATTATACCCGTGTGAGAAATGGCTTGAAAGAATTATCATCAAATGCCGATTTCCTAATCACAGATGAGGACGGAAAAGAGCTAGATGATTGCATACGTAACACGATAATGAATTACTGAATTATCAAAAATGTGTTCATAGTAAGTGTCTCAAAAGGACAAAATTTGGTAACAACAATAAAAATAGAGTACAATGGATATAACTGAGATTCAAAAAGACAAAAAGGTCATTTTAAGACCATTTGATAATGGTCGTAGATTAAAGGTTGTCTTTCAAGATTTAAAGGATGCAAGCAAGTATATTGCAGCAGACTTATCACGAGACACGGTGTTCCAACTATCAGCAGTCTTGCATTGCAAGGAGATTGAAAAGTTGTTGGAAAAGCAAAGTAAAAAGGAGACATGAAGGGCTGCAAACGTTGAGGCTAATTTCAATAGACGTGAAGCGCAAAATATTTACAAATTTAAAGCAAATGTGTTATTCTATAATAAACGAGGCAAATGGATAATTTAGAGTTTAGACAATTGGTTGAAGAGGTTGAACTATCGTAAGAAGAGAAAGAGGCTATGCAAGCCAGTTCGATTCCACCAAAGAAAGAGGAAAGTGAGTTGGAAGCAATCGACATAGATAAGGTTGCATTAGACATCGTTAATAGTTCAAGTTTATAAAATTAAGATTATGGATAAGATATTGTATGAAAATACCGAGTACATTAACAAGAAAAGACAAGCAATTTGCAAGAAAGTAGGTGCTATCAATGAAATGTTGGATGGCTTGCTAGAGCAGTTGGGGTGTATTCTTTCTGACAAGGAAATTATGGCATTTATGAACAATCCAAATGATTTGTTTGAGATTGTGACACATAACTTGCTTTGCCCACAAGACGTGGCAGTTAAGTTGGTTGTTAGAACGACCATATCAGAGCGATTAGAGCCTATGATGCAAGAATATGAGTCGCAGACAAGAAGCCTTGATTGTGATAATTCTTACATCATTATCGTGAATGGACGTGCAAAGCTAGATGTGGATGATTTTGAAAAGGCTATGGATGCCTATCGTTTGTCGTTGGACTCAGAGCCAAGACAGAAGGCGTGGGAAATGGCTCAGAAGATTGTTTCAGACATCAGCAAGTTGGAGAAGTATCTGGCAAAGAACCAATTGGGACGAGTCCAGCCTCATGCAATAGGAAATAAGACAATATATTGCTATGATTGCTTGATTCAATACAATGAGAAAGGAAGAGTTGAGTTAGAACCAAAAGCAATTTCTTGTATCAAATAGACTCGCGCGCGCAGGCAGGTGTGTGCGTGATGATGAATGAGAGTAATAATCCAATGTGGGTAAGTCCAACTTATTCACATTGCTAACAAATATATAGAAAACTATGGCAGAAATAACATTCAACGTTCAAGCCCGATTTGACGAGGTAGTTAAGGCACGTCAAGAGTTGGCAAGGCTTAGAGAAGAACTATTGAAGACCAAAAGGGACACACCTAAAGATGTTGTGGAATCGCTTGAAAAAGCCTATCAAGCCCAAAGTGAGACGGTAAAGAAATTAACGGAAAATCTTAGTCTTTATCGCTTTGCAATTGAGAAGTATGGAGATAAATTGTCATTCCTAAACAATTTGGTTCAAGTCTTCAACGACAAGGCTCAATCGACAAAGACCAAGATTGGTGAGGTTTCTTCTGAAGTAGATAAGATGCAATCCAAGTTATCAAGCGGAAACCTAGATGCTGAGGCAGGTGCCAGCCTTTCACATGCAATCTCGGATAAGATTTTCTCGTTGAAGGAACTTGAAAAGCTATATAATGATTTGGTTTCAGCTGCACAAAAGGCAAACGTAGAACTTCAAGGCACAATTTCAGAAGCGGAAACATCAACAAGAAGAAAAGGCATCCTCTCCGACATTGTGGAAAGCACAAAGGCAACCAATGATGAGGCTACAGCCCACACAAAGGTTGTAGAACAGGTGAATGCTGAGGCTACAGCTTTAAAGAACGTTTCTCAAAGTCTTCAAGATGGGCAACCTTTCAAAAGCTATGAAGACCAGATTGCAGCTATCAAGCAAAGGATTTCCGATTTGCAGCAAAAGATAGTCGATACTAAGGAAAGCATACAATTTGCAAAGAATGATGTAGCGGACTTGACGGCACAAAAGGAGGCTAACGCTAAGAAGTATGGTGAGAAGACCACGGGCAACATAGATGCAGCTATCACTAGTTCCAAGCAAGAAGTAGATGAGCAAACAAGGGCATTGCAATCTTATCAAATTGAGTTACAAAGAGCTAAATTGCAATTGGCTAACTTAAATGAAGAGCAAAAGGCACAAGCAGAAGTCACAAAAGCGGAGTCCAATGAGTTCACGGCAATAACCGCCAAGATTGAGGAGTGGAAGACTTCATTGTATAACATTGATGGCTTGAATCAAAAGTTTGAGTCCCAAAAGTTGGCTATTTCCGGAGTAAAGGATAGTATAAATGAGTTGAGCCAATCTTCACAAAGCAATTCCGCATGGGCTGAGCAATTGAAGCAAGAAATTGATACAATGTCCGCTTCATTGAGACTTAGTTCAAGTGAAATGGACTCCTCGTCTTATGGTAGGGTATTTGATGAGCTAAAGGAGAAAGCAAGCCAATACGCTGAAAGCCTCAACTATGCAAGTGGACAATCAAATGCCGCCATAGAACTTCAAAAAGAGGCTATAGTTGGTTTGGAAAATCAGTTGGCTACATTACAAGAGCAATTGCAAGCGGCACAAGCAACAAACAATTCAGCAGCCGTACAAGCTATATCAGAACAAATCAACGTCCTTAGCAATGAATTGAATGCAGCCAAAAATAACCTTGTTGGCTTGCAACAACAAAGCGAGAACGCAAAGAACGCTATGCGTGGTTTGGCTGATGTTCAATCATCGTTAAGCATGACGGAGAAAGGGGGGAGCTTCTTTGGAAATATCATTGATGAGGCTCAGTTAATCAAGCAAAAGGTTAGTGACGCTTTCTCTTCATTACATGAAACAATATCTAGCAAGTTTGATGCAATAAAGTCCAAGGCTAGCGAGGTGGGAAGTTCTATATCAGGAAGTCTATCTAACTTGTCGGATAAAATCGGTTTGGATAGGTTGGGTAATGCCTTTTCTTCGGTTGGTGAGCGGATAGGAGCGGCAAAAGATAAAATGTTGGACTTTGCCACAGGTGGAGGTAAGTTCCAATCATCCATAGGCAACCTAAAGACAGCTTTAAATGGGCTACCTTTGCCATTAGGAAACGTTATTGGTAGTATCGGTGCTATGACAAAGGCATTGTGGGCGATGTGTGCCACACCAATAGGAGCGGTTCTTGCAGCCGTGGCGGTTGGACTTCAAGCGGTTTATGCATGGTTTACAAAGTCAGCAGAGGGACAAAAGGCATTTACCAAGATTTCTGCATACATGAGTTCTTTGCTTGCATCCTTAACCGATATTGTGGTTATGCTAGGTAGCTATCTTTATCATTGTTTTGCCGATGCAAAAGGCCCATTACGTGATTTTGGCATAGCATTTAGAAGCACCTTCGTAAATGCCATTAAAACAGGCTATACGCTTCTTAAAGGTCTTGGAACAACCCTAAAAGGTATTTTTCAGCTTGATTGGAGCACATTCACGGATGGGCTTTCACAGGTAGCTGATGGTTTGGCTAATGCTGGAAAGACCATAGTCTTAGCGGTTCAGACACAAATCAAGGGGGTTGTTGGAGGTCTTAAAACAGCCTATGATATGTTTACAAATGACAAGCTAGGTAGTGGTATTGGAAAAGCATTGTCTGACTTGTTGCCAAAGGCAGAGCAAGCAGCCAAGATAGCCGAGCAAGACCTGCAAGCCAATATTGCATTAGGCAAAGCCAAAGAAGAACAAGCCAAGCTGGAGAAGACCATAGCGGAAAAGCGAGAGAAAATTTATACTTTGACAGGCAAAGCCAAACAAGAAGCGATTGCTGAAACTAAGGCTTTGCTAAAACAAAAGTATGATAGCCAGATTAAGGCACAGACGGAGTTGTATGAGTTACAAAAAAAACGTAATGCCTTACATACATCATCATTGGCAGACCTCAAACGTGAAAGAGAATTGCATATAGAAGTCTTGACCACACAAGCACAACAGGCAGCAAGCACGAGAATGCTTACACGTATGGAGGCATCCAATCAAAGAAGTATGGACAAAGCCGCCAAGAATGCCGAGAAGAAAGCGGCTGCTGAGGCTAAGAAGAATGCAACCAAGCAAAACAATATAGAGAGTGCTGAAGGTAAGTTGGCTGAGGCTATCTATAAAAACGAGTATGAGCGTTCCAAGGCTATGCAATCCATAGAGGAGGAGGTGACCGATGCAAGAATCAAGGCTATGCAGGATGGTGAGGAAAAGGTTATAGCCGAGCGCAAAAGGGCATTGGAAAAGGAAATTGAACAGATAGAAACGGAGAAGAATGCCGCTATCAAGGCAGAGCGTGACCGCCAAAAAGCCGAGTTTGATGCAAAGGAGGCTATTGTTAAGGCACAAGGTGGCAAGCCTCAGCAATGGGATGATAAGATGCTAGACCAAGAGCCAATCAAGAAGATTGAAAAGCAATACACCATCATTGAGGAAAGTGCCGTAACAGAGTCCAATAGAAAGACCCAAAAGGAGCAAGCACAAGCCATGCTTGATTACTTAAAGGCTTATGGTACGTTCCAAGAAAAGAAATATGCAATAGCCAAGGAGTATGATGAGAAGATTAATCTAGAGACGGACACCTACAAAAAGGCAAGTCTTGAAAAAGAGAAGTCCAAGGCGATAAGCGATGTAGATACAAGTGCCTTGCAGTCTCAGATTGATTGGCAAAGCGTGTTTGGTTCTATGATAGGTTCATTGCAAGAGCAGCTGAAGGAAACGTTCCAAGGCTTGAAAGAATACACCAAGACCGATGATTTCAAGAAGAAAGATGCAACCGAGCAAAAGGTAATTTATGAGGCAATCGACAAGATGCGTGGTGCATTGACAGGAGACCATGAGGGTACATTGAACCTTTCCAAGCTGAAGAGACAAAGCGAGGATTTGGGAAACGCTTTCAAGGAGATGCAAGCGGCTGGACTTAGGGAAAAAATAGCGTTTGATAACTTGCAAGTGGCACAGGATTCTTATGAGAAAGCCTTGAAGACTGGAGACAAGGCACAAATTAAGAATGCAAGTCAAACATTGGATTCAGCAAAGGCTATATATGATGGTGCAAAGAAGACTTCTGAGGAAATGGTTAAGACCGTTAAAGCTAAAGGGGTTGAATACAAGGAAAGTTCACAAGGTACGCTTGACGGATTGAATGAGGTTGCATCTGGATTGAAAGAGTTTAGTGGTGGTTCATTAAGTGGCTTAATGTCGGGACTGACCAACACGGTACTAGGATTATCTAAAATAGACCTAGGAAAGACTTTAAACAAGTCGGTTTCAAAGTTGGCAGATAAATTACAATCAGGTGGAAACATCGGGAAAATCATATCAGCGATATTGTCTATTCTTGATATATTGAAAGATGGTATTGGCTCATTGGTAGCAAATGTAATAGATGCCATCCTCAATGCCGTTAATGGTATCTTGAAGAATATTCTAAGCGGAAAGTTTGTAGAGCAAATCGGTGGCTCGCTTTTGGAAGGTGTGGGCAATATTCTTGATACAGTTACCTTTGGTGGCTTGTCTAGTTGGTTAGGTGATGGCTCTAGTGATAAGAACCTTGAAAAAGATTTATCTAGGCTATCCGAGAGTAACAATAACTTGAAAACAAGTATTGACGCTTTGGCTGACAAGATGGATGAGGCTAGTTCCATGCAAGATATAACCACGTCTTATGAAAAGCAAAAGGAGGCTATACAAGACCAAATCAAGAATACCCAAGAGTCAATGTACAGAAGTGGTGCTGCTTACACAAGTGGGCATTGGTACAAGGCTTATACGGATGGCAAACACTCTTCCAACAAGAAGATAAATGATGCAATGTCTTCAGAGGATTGGGATAAGGTAAGTAAGGCTGCTGGTGTTGCCGTACGTGGTGCATCAGATTTTTGGAACTTGACTAGTGAGCAGATGGCTAACGTAGCCGCTTATGCAGCCACTCAATACGATAAGATAAAGCAATATGGCGATAATGGTTACAAGAATGCCAGTCAGTATATGGATTCTTATATAGAATACTATAAGGAGCTGGAACAATTGGATAATAGCTATCGAGAGAAACTTACTTCAATATCTTTTGATAGTGTTGAGAGTGATTTCAAGAGCATGTTGGAGAATATGGATTCTGATTCAACCGATTTTGCAGATAGCTTCCAAAAGAAGATGGCAAGTGCTATTATTAATTCTTTGATGGTTGATAAGTACAAGCAGAGATTGCAAGACTGGTACAAGACTTTCTCATCTACATTTGAGAATAAGAATTTAACCAAAGAAGAGCTATATAAGGCACAAGAGAAGTTGAAACAGGAATATATGACAATCTCTAAGGATGCTTTGGATGAAAGAGATTCTTTAAAGGATGCCTTGGGGTGGAAAGACAATTTTTCTCAGTCTGCGTCTTCCGGTTCATTTGAGTCTATGAGCCAAGACACCGGAGAAGAACTAAACGGAAGATTCACAGCTGTACAAAGTGCCACAGAGGGAACTTTGGAGCAAGCCAAGGACATCAATTTGAAGATGGACCAGCTTATGTCCTTGAAAGGTGATAAAGTAGATAGCTTATTGACGGCTAGCGTGAATACTATTATGGGTAATGTAGGTAACATTTGGTTAGCTGTTGATGAGGGTAGAACTATCCTTGCACAAGGTCTTATGCGCTTAGAATCCATTGATGATAGACAAGAGGGCTGGAACAAGCCTATATTGCAAATGAGCCGTGACCTAAGCACTATCAAAGACAAGGTGGATAGGTTGTAATACAAAGGTGTGGAGAAATGCAACTAAGCGCAGGTATGCGTCCAGATGCAAGTCTTCACACCTTGAAAGTAGCCGAGGGAAAAATTTCCCCGAGGGTTCATTTCCTAAATTTGTGAAATGAAGAAGTAAGAAGATGCTCGCTTGATAAAATTATCAAATGAGGGGTTAAGCATCATTTACCCCCATTGAAAGCAAATGGTAAGGTTTTTCCTAAAGTTGTGAAAAATGGATGCAGGGCAAATCTCTATAAAATGTATTCATAGTAAGGGTATCAAATTTACCAAAAAGTGGTAAAATGGGCAGATATATAAAAATCCTGTTAGTCTATATTATTTATCAGTAAGTAGGGGTGTCGCTACAGGCTACACCCCTTAGACTTGCCAAAATTGGCAAAACTGACCCAAACAAAGTTTGTATTAGGTGTTCCTAGGATGGAAACCCTTTAGCGTTGACTAATAAGCGTGAATGAAAGATAATAATTACTAAGATAGTAGAACCAGATGGTGATTGCTAGCAAGATTAAGAAGATGGTGCAAGGATGATAGAAAAGGGGTGTCTTCAAAAATGATAATACCCCAAAATTGGTGTATTTGGTAGCCTCAGCGATTAAAAAGGTGTAAAAATCTCACCTTATTGTTTATTAAAAGAGGTCTCCACAATTTTGAGGACATCCCATTTTGTAGGTTTTAGACAGAATTGTCAAAAACTGATTAAGGGTAGGAACATTGTTCCGCTCAGGTTATCCACAAGGGGTTTTTAACTAGATAGTTATAAACTTGATAGGAACACTTTCAACGAGTCCAGATTTGGGCTAGTACGAGGGCGCAAAATTGCTTTCTCGTTGATTATCAAGCGTTACCCCAAAAAGTTAGTACGAGAGCCTAAAAATCGGCTATCGTTGAAAATCAAGATGTTACATAGTTTTCCCCCATTTGGGTGAAAACCATCTGGCTTGTTTCCTAGCTCGTTGAAAGAAGAGGACAGCGCAAAATTGCTCCGTCCTCTTTCTTAACTTGATGCAACCACAAACCAAAGTTGGACTATGGAACGGACGCAAATCTGCTTTGGTTGGCATCTTTATTGTTCAAATAAATATTTCCATTGGTTATTATCCTCTACATAACATTCACCATAAGGAAAGTCTTCATATATTTCTTTGTCTAATGAAATGAATAAAAGTCTTTCTGAATATTCAGATTTAGTATTAAAAAGAACATCAAATGTCTTAACTTCTGTTTCTCCATCTAGCTTTATAGACAAGATTCCGTCTTTTACAGAATATGTTCCTGTATGCTTTGAGTTGAAACCACCAAAAGAATTATAAGTACGATAAGCAACTTTGTTGCTCTTAAATCCAATAATACCGCTAACTCCTTTGCTGTACCAAATAGTATTATCTAGCGTTTCTGTAGTAACTTGCTCTTTCTTTGGGTATTCATCATCATCGTTGCTAGAGCATGATGTTAGCCCAATCGTCAAAACGAATATTAGGGCAAACATAAATAAAAACTTCTTCATATTCTTATTATTTTAATTATTAATACTTGTAAGGAATGTTCCCCACGTTACTTATCTATATGTATATTTATAGGCTTGCCACAATGTGGGCAACTAAAAGATATAGGTTTGTTTTCTTCTTTGTTGCTATTCTCTTCATCTGAAAAGAATAGGTCTGTTATGTCAATGCCAATTGCTGAGGCTACCTTTTCAAGAGATGCCAAAGTTTGTGCATTTACAACTAAAAGGCGAGCACCATTGTAAGTAACACCTAATCTTTCTGCTAGTTCTTTAATAGTTAAGCCTTTTATATCTAAGGCTCGTTTAATATCTAAATGTTTCATATCTGTTGAATTTTTGTGCAAAGATAATAATAAACGAGTAAAACAAAGCATTTACTTTGTTAATAGATTTAAAAACAAAGCAAAATCTTTAAAAATAAACTAAAAAAACAAAGTATTTGCTTTGTAGTTTGAAAGAAAATGCTTATCTTTGCAATGTCTTTAAGAGATAAGGACTTTAAGTTTAACTATTAGATGCTGCTATGCAGCCGAGTGGCACTCGTAAAACCGTTTAGTTGATTATGGCTAATTCATTTAAGAATATGATGAGAGAGGTGATGGCAATGGCCCACAGAGCCTTTGAGTTGAAATCAGCAACAATGAGCTGGTCAGAGTGCTTGAAGCAAGCTTGGGCAGTGTTGAAGTTGAAGCTGGCGATGAAGAAGAGAGTTGTTGAGTTCTACTTTCAGAAGGTGGATGGCTCAATCCGTCAGGCATTTGGCACTTTGCAGGAGTCTTTGATAGACTACACTCCAAATGGCAAGGGGTATGCTTGCAAGGATTGTGTTAAGTATTGGGACGTTGAGAAACAAGCTTGGCGACAGATGAAGTTCTTCAACTTTATCAAGGTTGCTGCCTAAGAGTTAGATAAGTGAGCGCACACGTTAAACTGCATATATATTATATTTTGGATTTTAAAGTTAAAAACGATATGGATAAGAATTTGATGGATGCTCTTTACGTGAGCTACAATGATAAGTTTGGCGTGTTGAGCGACAATGAGCGTGAAACTATTTCACATGTATTAGGTACTGATTTAACCTTGGTGCTTAACAAAGAAAATATGGTGGTGTACCTGTTAGTACCTTTGACAAGAAACCACAAGTTTGAGTGTAAGGGTAATTACATTATTGTGGATGGCAAGCGGTTCGATTCAGACATCTTTTTTAGAAAGAATGCTTGCCAATGGATTCAGATTGACAAAGAGACGTTATCTATGGTAGCGTAAGATATATAGGTTACTTGGCAGCAGGTCGTGAGCGGGACACGACAGAAATATAAACTCCCATTGGACAGCCACCCAAAGCCCAAAGATATACTATGTTTTTATACTTTTCATTTTCTCCAAGCGTGGAGAATTGCCACAAGCCCATTCCGTTACATTTGTGGGCAAGTGACTAAGCCCTGTCCGCTACTCACGACAATAAGCGGGCGGGGCTTGCTTTTATACTTCTTGATTTGCACGCTATAAAATTGGCTGAGAGTATTGTGTTATGGGTGTTCCAAGGCTGTTTCTATAAGAATGTAACTTTGTTCATGCACCAAATAGGGGAGTGAGCAAACCAAGGTTCTAGTTTACAACAAAAATGTGGAAAACTCATCAATATTTATTGCTAAATATTTGGTAATCAGAAGAAAAAGTTGTATCTTTGCAGTTGAAAAAATAACATATAAAATATGAATATTATGACATGGGATGAAGAAAAAATGAAGTTTCTAGAGCGTTATCCGGATTGTCCTACGGCTGAAGATATTGAGGTTCTAGACCTTGTTATGTGCAAGAAGTATGCTTTAGAGATTCTTGAGGGTAAGAAGACTGTGGAATTTAGACAGTGTGCACACCAGTTCAGCAGCCGACTTTATGATAAGAAAGTGCTTGATTTTCTAGATAAGCATAAGGATGATAAAGAAGTGCAGCAAGCATTGGAGAAAGGCTTTGTTGAGCCTTTGAGAATTGTAAGGGCAATCCATTTTCATAACTATGCTAATAATTGGTATATGGATGTAGAATGCACGGCAAATGAGATAATGGCTCTTATTCCAAGAGATATTGAGTTTTTGCAAGAAACCTACAACTGCCATGAGTGGGATGAAGCTTTGGCTGAAAAGGAAGCTAAAAATGAAAAGGAACGCTCTTGCTGGTTTTGGTTTGCTTTAGGTGAGGTATTAGATACAAATTTAAATAATCAGTTAAAGAAGAAAGGAGTAAATTATGAGCGAGGCGCATAGATTGGTAGGTGGGCGATGGGAATATGCTGGCTATGTGAAATACCATAAGGATGGTTCAATAACCTATGGTGGTGGCAAGGCTAACGGAAACCAATTTGGTAACAATATGAAGATATTGGGTGCAAAAGCAGCTCAGAATCCTACAGAAAGAATACAAAGACAGTTCCAAGGAAGAAAGAAGTAAGGTAGGTTTTCATGAAATATAGGTGGAGTGATAGAGAGTGTAAACTAAACTGTGTCAAGCTACAATAAAAGTAGTTTAACACAGTTTT
>OIZP01000540.1_pt1 | contig 23881 bp, 20 predicted proteins | sample 1588531 | NCBI WGS metagenome assembly OIZP01 (sample SAMN03283283) | human gut metagenome | biome: human-associated habitat; material: feces | host: Homo sapiens | place: Peru | collected 2012
GTATGATAGGGGTCTCCAAAACCTTTGGTGGGAGTTCGATTCTCTCATCCCCTGTTTGATTGGCGTCAGAAACCTTGATTTTACAAGGCTTCTGGCGTTTTTTGTTTGTGAAAAAACAAAATCCGTAATAATTACGGAACGAAAATCAAGGAGCAATATACTTCATGTATGAACTTAAGAGACAGTTTTCTACTGTTGAATACAGAGAGAAAACACATGTGTATCAGACAGGAGGTAGTGGATTAGGTCAGACCCATCTGCCATCCATCAAAAAGGAACATATAGTCGAGGTTTATGATATGTTCGACATATAAGAAAATATGATGTAGACAGGGTCCGCGGCATATGCCGTGGACTTTATTCTTTATGAGCAATTTTTTACGTATTATGTTAATATAGAAAAAGAATAGAGATGACTGAGGTTGAGGAAATATGAGAATAATACACTGTGCGGATATCCATCTTGATTCTGCTCTGAGTGCACATCTTGGAAGAGAAAGAGCCAGGAGCAGAAGAAATGAGATACTTAACACATTCAGGAAAATATTCGGGTATGCTGCAGAGAATGATGTGCAGGCGGTTATAATAGCAGGGGATCTCTTTGACTCAGAGACTGTGTCTGCCACGACGATCAATGTAGTTCTGGGGGAGATAGCGAAGCATGCTGACATAGATGTGTTCTATCTGAGGGGAAATCATGACCCGGATGAAAGCTTATTTGCGGGGCGGAGACTCCCGGAGAATCTGTATTTGTTCGGGGAGGATTGGATCAATTATCAGCTTAAGGGATCACATATAGTGATCGCGGGGGTTGTGCTTACTGCAGAGAATTGTGACAGAATATATGACGAGCTTGAACTGGATGAGAAGGATATAAATATTGTCACACTCCACGGACAGGAGCAGGAATACGGCAGAGCCCGCAATGTGAATGACGTGTGCCTGAAGCGACTCAGAGGAATAGGTATAGATTATCTGGCACTGGGACATGTGCACGGAAGAAAGTTGGAAAGCCTTGATCACAGGGGATTCTACTGCTATCCGGGATGTCTGGAGGGCAGGGGCTTTGACGAGTGTGGTGAGCACGGCTTTATGGTGCTTGATGTGGATGAGAGGAAGCATACGGTTGAGACCGAATTTGTGTCATTTGCCTATAGAAGGCTGTTCGATGTGGAAGTGGACGTGACAGGGGCAGAGTCAAGCTCTGATGCGGCGGACATGATCGCAGACAGACTGTATCAGGAACTGCCGGGGACCATGGAAGATGAGTCCAGGGACATGGTGAGGGTATCCCTCACAGGCGCGGTAAATGTTGAGAGCGAGATAAACACGGATTATCTGACTAAGCAGTTTCAGGATTCGTTCTACTATATGGAGATCTTGGATCACACGGATTTTCAGGTGGATTACATGAGGTATATGAATGATGCGTCCCTCAAGGGCGAATTCGTGAGGAAGGTCATGGAGCAGGATATGAGTGAAAATGACAAGGCATATGTGATCCAGATAGGACTCAAGGCTCTTGCGGGCGAGGAGATATATTGATTATGAGATTGATATCATGTTATATAGATGGATTTGGCAAATTAAATAACATGGAAGTCCAGTTCGAGGACGGGATAAATACATTTGTCCAGGATAATGGCTGGGGCAAGTCGACTCTTGCTACATTTATCCGGGTTATGCTGTATGGCTTCGACGGTGAGACGAAGAGAAATGATATTGAGAATGAAAGAAAAAGATATCGCCCGTGGTCGGGGGCTGCCTATGGCGGAGAACTGGTATTTGAGAGCAGGGGCAGAAACTACAGGGTTCAGAGGACATTTGGCGCGAAGAAGAGCGATGACAAATGCGTGATATACGACGAGGCGACTCATGCTGTGACAGGAATGTTCACGGATAAGCTTGGGGAGGAGCTGTTTCATGTGGATTCTGCGTCATTTGTGAGAAGTATGTACATAGGGCAGGATGACTGCCGGACCTGGGCGACGGATGGGATAAGTGCTAAGCTTGGTAATATCGCTGACAGCACGGATGATATAAGCAATTATGAGAATGCCAGACAGATACTGAAGAATGTTATAAACAGGCAGTCGCCAACCAAGCGGACGGGGGAACTGTACAGGAGAAAATATGAGCTTGATGGGATGCGTGAGCAGGTCAGGGAGCTTGATGGAATAGACAGACGGATAAATGAACTGAATAAAAATATCCGGGAAATAGAAATGCATAATCAGAGCCGGATGAGACGACAGCGTGACAGTAAATATATTATGACAGGATTTTGTGCGTTGATCGCAGCACTTTTATCTCTGGGAATGTGGAAATTTATGCTCGGAATAGAAGAGCCTGACGATATGGCTATGATTATATTTGTTGTATGTGCAGGTATATTTTGTGTACTCGGAATCTACTACATTATGCGCGGGATAAATGAAAAGATCAGGCGCATTCAGAATAATGAGAAAGAGCCGGGGGATGCCTCTGATGATAATAGACCGATTGAATCAGATGATATATATACTGTTGATGAAGAAGCCGATATGGATGAGGAAATGTCTGCTTATATGGCAGGAAATATGAGACTTGGCGAGTATGCAAGGGAGCTGGCGGAGCTCAAGCTTCGAAGACAGGAGATAGCTGCTGTGAAGGCGTCGTTGGCAGATAAGAAAAAGGCTCTGGATGATGATCTTCACAGATACGAGCTTAACGTAAAGGCGTACGAGCTGCTGGGGGAGGCAAGGGATACATTTGCAGTAGGGCATTCGGCGCCGGTCATGGAGGCATTTGACAGGTATTATGAGTGCGTTACGGGAGAGCCGGCAGGGAATGTACAGGCGGCCCCTGATATGACGATCAGGTACAGAGAACAAGGAATGTACAGGGATTCTCAAACCTTGAGCTCAGGCTTGGCGGATATTCTCGGAGTGTGTGTAAGAGTTGCCATAGTGGATAGCATGTATCAGGACGAGAAGCCGATGCTCATAATGGATGATCCATTTGTCAATCTTGATGACAGGAACATGGCAGGGGCGAAAAAATTTGTGGAGAAGATATCGGAAAAATATCAGATATTGTATTTCACATGCAGCCAAAATCGTGTACTATAGACACATAATAAATACTCAGGAGGAAGTATGTTGAGGACAATAAGGAAGGGATTGTATAAGTCGAATAACGTAAGATTTCTTGCTCTGCTTATCGCAGTGGCATTTGTTCTGCTGACGGAGATGGCATGCGTGGGAAACATGACGGTCAAAGCGGAGACTGCAGGAGATGTGGCTGCATCTGTATATGCGGATGCGGAGGCTCCGGGGGTGGCGACACCTACCAGTGTGGTGGAGAAAACAGCACTTAAGATGAACAGCAGCACATATGTGTTCACGAACTCCACCGATGGCATGTTCAGACTCAGCTTTGCGGAGGGTGAGAGTTACTTCATTGGTTCTGGTGAGGACAGTGATACACTTATCACATATGCACTGATAAGATATAACTCCAAGTTTTATCTTGTCGCAGCGGATGACAGCGATGCAAATGTGCAGTATAACGGAAGCTACACAGACACCAGCTTTGAGATGCTGAAGTCAGCGAATTATAATTCTTCAAGCAGATATGTCAACATGAGCGTTAAGAGCGGCAATACCATAGAGCTTAAAAAGTTTACATTTGCCAGGGACTATTCTGTAGCGCTGACAGGATATTATAATGGAGTGTATTATACCGAGGGTAGTCCGGCAACAGGTCTGTTCACAAGATCCGGGTACTGTGATTACTTTGTGAGCGGCAAGGCAGTTGTGGGTGATGGCTGGTACAAATATGGCAGTAGTTCGCCGGCAGGTGAGCTTGTGGACGCTGATATATCCGGAAGCATGTCAGGAAATGATGTGAAGTATATCCAGCTCTTTGATGGGCATGTTGTGAGCGCATATCACGGCAATTATTTCTATAGTTATAATGGAACAGTCAGGACCACCGTCAAGAATAAAGCGGTCATGGTGAATAATATAAAAGTCCTGTTTGACAAGAATGGCAATGCGTACAAGGGACTCAGAACAGAAAATTCCAGAGTGTACTACTGTGAAGCGGGTATTCCGGTCAAGAACGTGGTGAAGCAGTTTGGAGAAGACTATTATTACTTTGGAAGTGACGGCGCTGCGGTGAGATCGGCCTGGATCACATCAGGAAACTGCGTGTATTATTTTGCGGCGGACGGAAAGGCTGTAAGGCGAATGCAGTCGGGAAGACTGTACCAGTATTCAGCGGGAAAATGGACCAGCACGGCAACCGGTGTATACGAGGTAAACAGAAGGTATTATTACTTTGTGAACGGTGCCAATAGCAACGTCACGAAGTGGTATGAGATTTCAAGGGATAAGAAGTATTATATAAGAAACGGCGAGGCAACCTATTTTGTACAGGTGGACGGCATAAGATACAGATGTCAGAAGGTGGCGAGCGAAGGCGGCTGGACGGCTGCGGTAAATTCGTGGATACCTTCATTTGGACATGTTGTGCTCCACACGGACAGCACGGGAATGTCTGATGCGATATATTACAGGTCAACGCATACTGTATCGGGATATGCAGATACGTACAGAGTATTCTCGAATAATAGATGGATAGTAAAGAAGAATTCTGTTGTGAGACTACAGGACAACTGCAGCTACTTTGGCAAAACAGGTAAGGCGGTCAGAACAAAGGGCTGGCAGACGATAAGCGATTACAGTGCGGCTTATGTAGGCGACGAGGGAACTGTGACTGAATATGTGTATTATGACGAGAGCACAGGATATTCCGAGTATAGAAGCGGCAAGCTGCTTAACGACAAGTCTGAAGGGCTTAAGAATGCCAAGATCAACAACAAGAAGGTATATTATTTCAGCGATGCAAATGGACGATGCAGTAAACTCACGAAGATAGTAGTGGGTGATGTGGAGTATGAATTTGACAGTTGGGGAAGATGCTTCAAGACAGATTCGATAAGCTGGGATTTTGACGAATGGATGAAGAGGGTTGCCAATGAATATCTGGGAAAGACAGGAATCTACTGTAATGTATTTGTGGCAAATGCGCTTAGATACGCAGGCAGCAGCACTCCGGGAAGTGATATGTCAGTCAAGTACACTGACTTTGCAAATGGCGGATTCGTGATCAGTTCATCAAATATATGCTCAGACTGGGCACTCCGCAAGGTCATCGCCAAGGCGATTCTGGCGCAGAATGGAAGCTGGGGTGAGGCAACGGATTACGAGCTCACAGCGGACAGGGAGGACTTCTCATACGATGCGCTCCTGCCGGGTGATATAGTTGTCTACTATACGAATGGAGAGCCGACCCATGTCGGAATCTATTTTGGAAAGTTCTCTTCAGCGACTGCACTTAAGCAGTATCTGAGAAAGCTTGGAGTTCCGGCTTCGGTATGTGAGGCATATGTGCATGACTGGGGTTCTAACAGCGGAAATAAGCCTGAATACTGGATCATTCAGGGTGGAATGGGCAGCAGCGATCAGGTCTATATAAGCAATTCTGCATATGATCTGTCGGGACAGTATGCCATGAAGATAATTCATGTGAGACATTAGAATGTAGAGAGATTGACATAAATGTACAGGGAACTGTGCATGATAACAAAGAAAACACCATATATGAATACGGTGAGTGGATACCTTATATGGATCCTCTTTGCTGTAGTCGTATATGGTGTTTTTGTATTGGTTGATATAGTTAAGCCTGCAGGTTTGACATGAGCGATCCCGCCATCAGTCCTCCTCGGACAGTTCCTCCCATTTCGTGTAGAGCTCGTTGAGTTCTGTGTCGGCTTCGTTCCTCTGCTTTGTGAGGTCGTTCAGCAGACCGACATTTGTGGCGTTCTCAGGAAGAAGAAACTGTTCATCGATCTCTGCGATTCTGTTCTCTAGTTCCTCGATGGATGACTCAAGCTTCTTCAGGTCATTTGCCTTCTTGCGCTGCCTTGCCGCCTCAGCTTTGCTTTCCTGCCATGAGAGCTTGGCCTGTGAGACAGCGGGAGCGGTCTGGGCCGGTGCGTCAGAGACTCCGCTTATTGGAGTGAATGGACTTCCTGAATCTGTGGAGTACGTTCTGTGGGCCTCGTAGTAATCGTAATTGCCTATATAGCTTGTGAGCTGTTTGTCCTTCAGCTCGATGATTCTTGTGGCCGTCTGGTTGATGAAGTATCTGTCGTGGGATACATACAGGACGGTGCCGGTGTAGTTCCTTATTGCATTCTCCAATATCTCCTTGGATGTGATATCCAGATGGTTCGTCGGCTCATCAAGAATGAGGAAGTTGGCGGAGGAGAGCATCAGCTTGGCAAGTGACACACGTCCACGCTCACCACCTGACAGATCCTGTATTCTCTTGAACACGTCCTCGCCTGTGAAGAGGAATGCCGCAAGAACATTACGTATTCTGGTGTTGGACAGATCAGGGTAGGCATCACTTATCTCATCGAATATCGTGTTGGACATCGTGAGCACCTGATGTTCCTGATCGTAGTAGCCTATCTTAACACGGGATCCCAGTATGATGGCTCCAGCATCCTTTGCTACAAGTCTGTTGATCATCTTCAGTATGGTGGTTTTTCCGGTTCCATTTCCGCCTATCAGGGCGACATGCTCGCCGCGCTTGATATCCATATCTATTCCTGAGAACAGATTATTGTCGCCAAATGATTTGGAGAGTCCTTCAATCGTGAGTACATCCTCACCGCTAAGTACGTTAGGCTCAAGAGTAATCTTCATCTCGGAGGCAACCTCGGTTGGTTTGTCGATACGTTCTATACGTGAGAGCATCTTCTCACGGCTCTCTGCACGCTTGATGGACTTCTCACGGTTGAATTGCTTGAGCTTTGTGATGACATCCTCCTGGTGCTTGATCTCCTGTTGCTGGTTGAGATATGCCTTCATCATGTTCTCACGGATCTCGGCGCGCTTATGAGCGAAGTATGTGTAGTTGCCGTTGTATACCTGGCTGTGTCCATTGTCGAGCTCGACTATCTTGGTCACTATCTTGTCAAGGAAATAACGGTCGTGGGAGACGATGATGACGCTTCCCTGATAGGATGACAGGAAGCCCTCAAGCCATGATATGGATTCCATGTCCAGATGGTTTGTCGGCTCATCGAGGATGATGATATCCGGCTTCACCATGAGGAGTCTGCCGAGTGCAAGCCTTGTCCTCTGACCACCGGACAGAGAATCCGTGTGGCGGTCATAATCTTCCTTGGAGAAGCCAAGTCCCTTGAGAACTCCATTTGCCTCGCTCTCACAGCTATAGCCGTTCTTATATTCGAATTCGTGGGTGTAGCGGTTGTAGAGCTCCAGAGATCTCTCGAGCTCCTCACCGTTCTGTCCAGCCATGGTGTGTTCCAGTTCGCGCATCCTGTCCTGAAGCTCAAGGATAGGCTTTAGTGCATCCATCATGACACCGCGGACAGTAGTGTTGTAATTGCTCTCCTGATACTGGGACAGATAGCCGATGGTCCTGTCCTTTGACACTATGACCTGACCGGAGTCAGCACTTTCCTCACCCATTATTATCTTCAGGAGAGTGGTCTTGCCGGCGCCGTTTATGCCGACTATTGCCATTTTCTCTTTCTCCTCAAGATGAAAAGAAATATTGTCTAATATAACATCTGTGCCAAATGCTTTGCAGATGTTCTGACAGTCTAAAATCATAATTTAACCTCTCATTTGTGTTCTAGCCTTTTAATTATATATACAAGCCTTTACTTTCGCAAGAAAATGGAGTGGATTTTATACTATAAGGGTGGAATTGCACTGTTTTTTATAAAATGTTCATATTATTTTAAGCAAAATACACAATTATTGTGATATACTAGATAGAGATATGCGTGGATATAGGAAAGACGCCGCAGGGCGGATTGATACATAATTACAGAAAAGGAATGATGGAATGGATTATAGCATCTATGACTATAATAGTGACGAGAAGCTTCTTCAGGAACAGGAGATAGAGGAGATCAACAATGTGAAGATGAGTCTGCTCAACACTCTTATCACGAAGCTGAACAATGCGGGAATATATTTTAACAGTACATCGAGAATCAAGTCAGAATCGTCACTTCTGCACAAACTGGAGACCGGTAAATACTCCATGCAGGACGGCGGAAGAAAGATTCAGGATATCATAGGTATACGAATCAACCTGTTCTATCTGGAGGACATGGATATATGTGAGAAGATACTTGAGGAGACGTTCCTTCTGGACAACTGGTCCAAGACGAAGAACGAGGAGAACAAATTTGAGGCACAGAAATGCAACGGTGTGTTCAGGATACCGAGCAAATATCTGCGCAACATACCTGCAAGTGTGTGGAACAAGCCATTTGACCAGACATTTGAGGTTCAGCTCAGGACGGTGCTCTTCGAGGGTTGGCATGAGATAGAGCACGAGATGAGATATAAGTATAAGCTGGGCTCGGATTCCAAGGAGACCGATCTGTGGACGGGACACGAGGATCTGTCCAGAGTCATGAACAGTATCATAGCCAATCTGGAGCTGTGCGACTGGTCCATCATGCAGATATTCAACAGCATACACGATTCACAGTACAAGGAGAAGAACTGGGAGAATGCAATAAGGAGCAAATACAGGCTTAGGATCACTCAGGATCCCCTTAAGCCTGAGCTCAGGGAATATCTGGACAACAATCCTGATATTGTGGCGCAGTTCCATGCTGTGAGCAAGCGTGAACTGGTGGATATACTGCTCAACAAGAAGTATCACAAGGAGTTGACTCCTGACAGGGTTATTTATCTGATCAATAAGGAGATAGTCCACAACGAGTATATATCAAGGCTGCTGGACAAGGAGCAGTTCGTTCCTGCGGTCAGACCTGAGGTGAAGACAGAGATAAAGCCTATGGTTCCGAATGTTGTGTACAGCCACAGGGTTGGAATACCATCAGCAGGGTATGACAAGGCGTGTGAGATTATATACAAATGGGTTAGAGAGCACATCAGTATGGTGTTCCCACAGATGCCGGAGGAGCTCACGAGTGTGGATTATTCCACCATAGGATATAAGGTATATATAACATATGAGACCGGTGAGTTTCATATGGATTTCCAGCACATAAGCAATTCTGAGGCGGGGGTTATATGGCATGTGACAGTGGATATGGTGAGTGCCGGGGATATATATGATGTAAATGTGGAGAACATATGTGAGACCATCAACGTCAAGGAGAGAAGATACAGCAGGCCAAAGTTCATGAAGGATATGTTCAATCAGGTGGGCTTTGTTGATGCCGGAATAGTCATGGAGGAGGGCTCAAGCCCAGAGGAGATCAGCTACGACAAGCTGAATGCGATAGTTGAGAGCCCTGACAGACATATGCCGATCATAGTCATTGTGAAGCCTGATGAGATACCTGAGTGGGCTATAGACTGTGATGGATATATACTCAGAACAGATATGCTGAAGAAGACCCTCAATGGTCTGTGTCATGTATATCTGTGCAGTGGAGACTGCAAGAAACGCTACGAGGAGGAGTACGGTAAGGAATCCGTGGATGGTGGAGTCATGATGTGGGAGAAGAACAGCAATTATCCTATATTCTACTCCATGGATATCATCAACCAGAGCTTCTTCGAGGAGGTAAACCACAGCATCAATGAGAATGTGGAGTATGAGAAATCATTCAGATATTCACTGAGAGAACAGGTTCATGATGAATATCTGAAATAACACTGAGGTAGACAGACCATGAAAAAATGGTACAAGATAGCAGCCGTAGTGGTTGCCATGGCGGCTGTGATTGCTATGGTTATCATATCAGGTGTGAGACGATCAGGAGAAAGTGAATATACAAGGAACACGATCACCATGGGAACTGCAGCGTCATTTACAGTGTATGGAAGTCATGGCAGTGAGAATATAGATGGGATGCTGAAGATCATAGACAGTCTGGACAAAGATGTGCTGTCATGGCGCTCGGCGGACTCTGAGATATACAGGGTGAACACCACATATAAGCCTGATGAGGATATTACAGTGAGCAGCGAGCTTGCGGGTGTGCTGAAGCAGACGCTTGACATATCGAGGGCTCATGACGATCTGCTGGATATCACCATACGGCCTTTGGCGGATGTGTGGGGGATAGAAGATGGCAGGACAGAGATTCCATCACAGGCGGATATAGACAGTGCACTGAGGCTAGTGGATGTGTCAAAGGTAAGTGTGGATGGCGATACGTTAAGGATATCAGAGTCTGGTATGATGCTTGATCTGGGAGCAGTCGGCAAGGGATATGGCTGCGACATGGCAGCAGAGTATCTCAAGGGTACTGATGCGGCCGGTGCATGTGTGGCCCTGGGCGGAAGTATAGTTGTGTACGGAAGCAAGCCTGATGGTACAGCCTGGAAGGTCGGTGTTAAGGATCCGAGAGCCGGAGAGGGAACGACGATGGGTGTCATAAGCTTTGGCGATGAGGAGACGGCATTTGTATCCACATCGGGAGATTATGAGAAGTATTTTGAGCAGGATGGCAGGAGATACCACCACATACTTGATCCCCGGACAGGATATCCGGCGTGGAATGGTACGATAGCGGCAACAGTGGTGTGTGATAACGGACTGACGAGTGACGCCTTGTCCACACTGTGTATGCTGATGGATAAGGATAAGGCTATGAAGACCATTCAGGAGTATGGTGCGGAGGCTGTTCTCATAGATGAGGATAAGAATGTGTATGTCAGTGAAGGGCTGAAGGACAAATTCACCATAACGGCTGCAGATTATAAACTGGCAGAGTGAGATCCGGTAGAAGCAGATTAGGCACTTGATATGATGGAAAATATAGCAGATATAAATATATTACAGATATGAAAATATGACGGATATGGATATATGACGGATATGGATATAGATGACAGAAACAGAAATACAGAACATACACAGGAGACAGATGAAATTGGCAGAACAGTATGGCTTAGAAAAAAGGATATTATACTGTGTGCGGTCCTTTTAACTGCAGGACTCATATGCTGGCTTGTCATGCGGCTTGTGCTTCCGGCTGGAAATACCGCGAATGTGTATATAGAGGGCAATCTGGTGCAGACTATAGACATGACAGTCGATGATACCTATGAGCTCAGCACGGACAGGGGCAGCAATACTGTTGTGGTTGAATCTGGAAAGATCCGTGTCAGTGATGCGGACTGTCCGGATAAGGTGTGCGTGGATATGGGCTGGAAGAGCAGGCGCGGAGAGACGATAACCTGTCTTCCACACAAGCTGGTCATAGAGATACAAGGTGGCGGGGAAAGAGATATAGATGTGCAGTAGAGATAAAAATGATCAGAAAAGTTCAGTGACGGCTGTGGGCAGAGCACATGGCTGGAGCACAAAAAGAATCACATATACAGGCATGTTCGTGGCCATAGCCATGGTGTTTTCCTATCTTGAATCTATGATTCCGGTGAATATAGCGATTCCTGGAATCAAGCTGGGACTTGCCAACATGGTTACCATAGTTGTCATGTACAGGCTGAGGATAGCAGATGCGTGGATAGTGTCTCTTGTCAGAGTGGTGCTGTCGTCGCTGCTGTTTGGCAATATGGCAATTATGATATATAGCATGGCGGGAGCGGTGCTTTCACTTCTGGTCATGTCGCTTTGCAGGAAAAAGGATCTGTTCGGACTACTTGGAACAAGTATACTCGGCGGAGTGAGCCACAACGCAGGTCAGATAGTCATGGCGGCATTTCTCATGAAAAGCGGGAATATCATGTTGTACATACCGGTGCTGTGCATATCGGGAACGATAGCCGGTGTGTGTATAGGCCTTGCGGGGGCTGTGCTTGTCAGAAAGCTTCCGGCAATAGAATATTAGAATGATCCAAATGAATTTATAAATGATCACATATAAGATACAGAAAAGGCATAAGTGTATATATCTTATATGTGATCGTTTTTTATGCGGATAAGCAGAAGAATTTCCATATTTTAAAATGATAATATATCCCCATTTAGGTTGTTTTTGAGGGCTTAAAGCGTTATTATATAGGGAGATTTTTTTAATAAAAATATATAAGGAAAAGAGGTAGAACATGGGTTTGTTAACATTTCTGGGCGGAATTCATCCATATGAAGGCAAAGAATTGTCAATGGAAAAGCCTGTCAGAGAATACCTTCCAAAAGGTGACTGTGTGTATCCGCTGAGTCAGCATATCGGAGCGCCGGCCACACCTATAGTGAAGAGGGGCGACCGAGTCCTGGTTGGCCAGAAGATAGCAGAGGCCAGTGGATTTGTGTCAGCGAATATACATTCATCCATATCGGGAAAGGTCAAGGCCATCGAGCCGAGATATGTGCCTGGTGGATCAAAGGTTGAATCGATAGTTGTAGAGAATGACGGTCTGTTCGAGGAGATCGACTTTGCAGCAAATGTAAAGGATCTTTCCACTCTGTACAGAGAGGACGTGAAGGAGATCATCAAGGAGGCCGGAATAGTAGGAATGGGCGGTGCCGGTTTCCCTGCAAATGTCAAGCTGTCCCCGAAGAACGAGGATGCGATCGACTACATAATAGTAAATGGCGCAGAGTGTGAGCCATATCTTACTTCGGATTACAGAAGGATGATGGAGGAACCGGACAAGCTGATACTGGGACTTGAGATATGTATCAATCTGTTTGATCATGCAAAGGGAATCATCGCCATAGAGGATAATAAGCCTGAGGCAATAGAACTTCTCAGGGATAAGGTAAAGGACAATGACAAGATCGAAGTCCATGTGATGAAGACCAAGTACCCACAGGGTGCCGAGCGTCAGCTTATATATGCGAACACCGGAAGATATGTCAACTCTAAGATGCTTCCTGCGGATGCAGGCTGTATAGTTCACAATGTTGATACAATCGTGTCCATATATGAGGCAGTTATAGAGGGAAGACCGCTCTACACAAGGATAGTCACCATAACAGGTGACGCCATAGAGAATCCATGCAACCTTATGGTGAGGACAGGAACAAACTGTCAGGAGCTCATAGAGGCTGCGGGTGGATTCAAGGATGGTGTGGTTCCTGAGAAGGTGATCTCAGGCGGTCCTATGATGGGAAAGGCACTTTTCTCATTGGATGTTCCTGCAACCAAGGGAGTGTCGGCACTGCTGTGTATGACACATGACGAGGTGGCAGACCTTGAGCCTAGCAACTGCATAAGATGCGGACGCTGTGTTGATGTGTGTCCCGGACGTATTGTTCCTTCGATGCTTGCTTCACTTGCTGAGCATGGGGATACAGAGGGCTTCCTTGCTCACAACGGAATGGAGTGTTGTGAGTGTGGATGCTGTTCGTATGTGTGTCCAGCGAAGAGACATCTGACACAGACCATTGCGGGAACAAGAAAATCCATCATAGCGAATAAAAAGAAGTAGGAGGTGCACACATTGGATAATACATTTAAGATTTCGTCATCTCCACATGTCAGAGATAAACGAAGTACACAGAGCATTATGCTGGATGTGATCATTGCTTTGCTTCCGGCAACCGTATTTGGAATCATCAACTTCGAACTGAATGCCATGATACTCATACTTACATGTGTGGTTTCATGCGTGCTGTTTGAGTGGCTGTATGAGAAGATGATGAACAGAAAAGTGACCATAAGCGATCTCAGTGCAGTAGTTACAGGACTTCTGCTTGCACTGAACCTCTCACCGGATGTACCGGTGTGGATGGCGATACTCGGAAGTGCATTTGCCATCATCATAGTAAAGCAGCTTTTCGGCGGGCTGGGATTCAACTTCATGAACCCGGCGCTGGGCGCAAGATGCTTCCTTCTCATATCATTTGCGGGAAGGATGACATCATTCTCATATGACGGAGTGACAACAGCCACACCTCTTGCGGTTCTCAAGAACACAGGAGACCTGGCAAATGTAAATGTGCTCCACATGTTCCTCGGAAACATACCGGGAACCATAGGTGAGACCTCAGTTGTATGTTTACTTGTGGGTGCGGCTTACCTTCTGATCAGAAGAGTCATAAAGCCGGTTATACCACTTACATATATAGGAACATTTGCGGTGCTCATTATGATATATGCGATTGCATCGGGTAGAGGTTTTGACCTTACATTTCTCGCAGCACACCTGTGCGGCGGTGGTCTGATGCTTGGAGCATTCTTCATGGCAACTGACTATGTTACATCACCTATCACACCTGCAGGTAAGGTCGTGTTCGGTGTGATACTTGGTATACTTACATTCTGTTTCAGAATATATGGCGGTTCAGCAGAGGGTGTGTCCTATGCGATCATATTCTCCAACCTGCTTGTGCCACTCATTGAGAGATGGACACAACCGAAGAGCTTTGGAGAGGGTGCAGAGCTTGCAGCCCAGGGTGACACAGCCGGAACAAAGTCCAAGATGGATACAAAGTCTATAGTTATTGCGACTATAGCTATCATGATAATCACAGTCATAGCAGGATTTGCACTGGCTTATGTATATAAGATCACAAAGGATCCTATAGCGGTTACAGAGCAGAAGGCAAAGGAAGAGGCATACAAGGCGGTATTCAATGATGCTGATTCATTTGACAGCTATGCTGACTTTGATGCCGATGCGGCTGCAAAGGTTCTGTCGGATGCAGGATATAACGCAGATATAGATGAGATAGTGGAAGCAAAGGGCAGCGACGGTTCAGTGCTTGGATATGTTGTGACTGTCACATCACATGAGGCGTACAGCGGAGATCTTCAGCTTGCCATGGGAGTCAGAGCGGATGGAACGACAAATGGAATCTCATTCCTGTCACTCTCAGAGACAGCGGGACTTGGTATGGAGGCTGACACAGACAGCTTCAAGTCGCAGTTCGCCGGCAAGAATGTTGAAAAGTTCCAGTACACCAAGTCAGGCGCCACAGTGGACGAGGAGATAGATGCCCTGTCAGGCGCTACCATCACAACAAATGCGGTTACCAATGCGGTGAATGCGGGACTTGAGTATGTGAAGTCCATAAATGGCGGAGCTGCTGATTCATCTGCAGCGTCGAACGGAGGTGACAAGTAATGGGAAAATGTACAGAGCGTTTATATAATGGTATTGTGAAAGAGAACCCGACCTTCGTACAGATGCTTGGAATGTGTCCGACACTTGCGGTCACATCATCAGCCATCAACGGCGCAGGAATGGGACTTACGACCACATGTATCCTGGTGCTCAGCAACTTCATGATCTCAGCACTCAGAAAGGTCATACCTGATAAGGTTAGAATACCATCGTTTATAGTTATCATAGCTTCATTTGTTACGATTATACAGTTCCTGCTGCAGGCGTACCTGCCATCACTCAACAGCAGCCTTGGACTGTATATACCACTTATAGTTGTTAACTGTATCATCCTTGGACGCGCCGAGGCATATGCCTCCAAGAACAAGGTACTTCCATCCATATTCGATGGACTTGGAATGGGTCTTGGATTTACAGTTGGACTTACACTTATAGGAATGTTCAGAGAGCTTGTAGGAAAGGGCTGTGTATTTGGAGTTCAGATCCTCGGAGACGGCAATGTACTTCAGAGCTCATCGGGAATTGTCAAGGGTATAGGCAATGCACTCAGTCTGTACACACCTATAACGATATTTGTACTTGCACCTGGTGCATTTTTCGTGCTTGCCTTCATCATAGCATTTATCAACAAGAGAAATGCAAAGAAGGCGGCAGCAGCACTGGCAAATGGAGAGGAGATCCCGGCAGCATGCAGACCGGACTCATGTGCAGGCTGTATCAATGCAGCATGTTGTGGCAAGATGGTTTCAGAGACTCCGGCTCCTGTAAAGGCAGCAGAGGCTCCGACGAAACCTTCAGCGGATGCAAAACAGGTTAAGAAGCAGGAAGAGACACCTTCAGCGGCAGATAAGGATGCAGCAAAGAATACAGCGCCAGAGGCTGACAAGCCAGATGAGGCGAAGAAGGATGAGCCAAGACTCAGCCCATATGCACCGACCAGAGAGTCAGTCCTCGCCGATATAAAGCTTGTTCCGAATGCGACAGGAAAGATGCTTAAGGAGCATGGGGATGTTTCGGAAGCTGAGACAGTGAAAGAACAGGGATCAGAAGGTGCATATATACAGCCGTCTGTTACAGATACTCAGTCAGACAGTCAGGACAATCTCCAGAATGAGAAGTCAATAGAGCAGCCGGCAGCAGAACAGGAAGTAGCAGACAAAGTGGCAGCAGAGCAGCCATCAACGGATCAGCCGACGGCAGCAGAGCAGCCAGAACATTCTACAGAGAACGAGCCAGCAGATTCCGACATAAAGCTCAAGGAGACAATGGCTCATATAAAGAAGAAAAAAGGAAAGGGAGGTAAGAGATAATGAATATTTTATTGTTAGCCATCGGAGCGGCACTTGTAAATAATGTTATCCTCAGCCAGTTCCTCGGACTGTGTCCTTTCCTTGGAGTGTCCAAGAGTGTCAACACAGCAACCGGAATGGGAGCAGCGGTCGTGTTCGTCATGACCATAGCTTCATTTGTCACCAGCGTTGTGTATTACGGCATACTGAGAAGATTCGGACTTGAGTACCTCAACACCATAGTGTTCATCCTTGTGATCGCAGCACTTGTACAGTTTGTTGAGATGTTCCTCAAGAAGAAGGTCAAGCCATTGTATGAATCACTTGGAGTTTACCTTCCACTGATCACGACCAACTGTGCCGTGCTTGGTATCGCTCTCTCAAATGTACAGAGCGGTTACGGTATACTTGAGAGTACCATCAACGGATGTGGCTCTGCAGTCGGATTTACTATAGCCATAGTGATACTTGCAGGAATCAGAGAGAGACTTGAGCACAGCCCTATACCTGAGGCGTTCAAGGGAACCCCTATAGTTCTCATCACATCAGGTCTTATGGCGATCGCGTTCTTCGGTTTCTCAGGATTGATATAAGGAGGGTGCGGATATGACAGGAATATTGATAGCTGTGGCAGTCGTCGCAGGCGTAGGTATTGTGATAGGTATCCTTCTGGGTGTCGCAGGAGAGAAATTTAAGGTAGAAGTAGATGAGAAAGAAATAGCAGTAAGAGAGCTCCTTCCGGGAAATAACTGCGGTGGATGTGGTTATCCGGGATGTGACGGACTGGCAGCGGCCATCGCCAAAGGTGAGATGCCGCCATCAGCGTGTCCTGTAGGAGGCGAGGCAGTGGCAGCGAAGATCAGTGAGGTCATGGGCGTGGAAAACGCTGAAAATACAAGGTATGTGGCATTTGTCAAGTGTGCAGGAGACTGCGAGAAGGCGAAGGATGTATACGAGTATGTTGGCCCAAGGGACTGTAAGCTGGCACAGAACAATCCAAACGGCGGTCCTAAGGCATGTACATATGGATGTACAGGTTATGGCTCATGTAAGGCAGTATGTGAGTTCGGGGCTATTGACATTATAGATGGAATTGCGGTAATTAATAAGGAGAAGTGTAAGGCATGCGGCAAATGTGTCACAGAGTGCCCGAGACACCTGATAGAGCTGGTTCCATATGATGCAGAGAGACTTGTCAGATGCAATTCCCATGACAAGGGTCTTCAGGTCAAGGCAGCCTGCAGCGCAGGATGTATCGGATGTACACTGTGTGCAAGGAACTGTGAGGCTGGAGCCATCACGATAGACAGGAATCTTGCCCACATAGATCCGGAGAAGTGTACAAATTGTGGTGCATGTAAGGCCAAGTGCCCAGTAAAGATAATATCGTAAGAAGGTCCCGCCGAAGGTGGGAGATATAAGGAGAAAATTATATGAGATGCCCATTTTGCTCAGCAGATGATACAAAGGTTATTGATTCCAGACCAGCGGAGGATGGAAGTGCGATCAGAAGAAGAAGACAGTGTGACGCCTGTGGTAAGAGATTTACCACATATGAGAAGGTGGAGACCATACCTCTCATAGTCATCAAGAAGGACAAGAACAGAGAGACTTATGACCGTTCCAAGATAGAGTCAGGTGTCATAAAGTCATGCCATAAGCGTCCGGTTTCAGCGGAAGCAGTCACAAAGTGCATAGATGACATAGAGAACACCATCTTCAACATGGAAGTGAGAGAGATAGAGAGCACGACCATAGGTGAGATAGTCATGGATAAGATCAAGGATCTTGATCAGGTAGCCTATGTAAGATTTGCATCAGTGTACAGAGAGTTCAAGGATGTGAATACATTTATGGATGAGCTGGGCAAGCTGCTCACCAGCAATTCGGAGAAGCGATGATAGAGACATACAACACGATATTACAGGAGGGGCAGGACGAGATAGTCGAGAAGAAGTCACGATTCATAGGCTATGCGGTTCCTGTGACCTCTGAGGAAGAGGCATATGCCTTTGTCGAGAAGATCAGGAAGCAGCATTATGAAGCAAGGCACAACTGCTATGCATTTGCAATAGGCAGTGAGAACACACTGCTCAGATTCTCGGATGACGGAGAGCCACAGGGAACGGCAGGAAAGCCTATCCTGGAGGTTATTACAGGAAATGCGGTGGTCAATATATGTATAGTGGTCACAAGGTATTTCGGTGGCACACTGCTCGGAACCGGAGGTCTTGTGAGGGCATACACCGAGGCGGCTAAGCTTGCACTGGCTGATGCGGGCATACATAATATGCAGCGCATGAAGCTGGTGAAGATCACCACGAACTATAATGATTCGGGTAAGGTGCAGTATCTCCTCAGCAACAGTGATGCACTGATAGACAGCACGGATTACACTGCAGATGTGTGCTTCAATGTGGCGGTGCCGGCGGACAGCTATGGATGTCTGGTAAAGCAGATAACCGAGTCTACATCTGCGAGAGCATTGATAGAAGACTCAGGAGAAGAGTACAGATGATGATGAATGGCAGAGCTATAGTAAATATCTTATAGCGCCTGAATATCACTCTGAATATGAGTGCAGCAGCAAGGCTGATGACTGACACTGCGGCGATATGCAGCAGGACATTGAGACAGCCATTGGTGCCGGAATATATGATCAAGGATATAAAGCTGATAATGGCAGCGGGAATAATTCCCGCTGCTATATTTTTTACACAGAATCCGGCTTTTTTTCTGGAGGAGAGGATAGAGTAAGCCCCACAGTCCAGATCCCGGAGATAGTTCTGAAGTCCCAGGAGAGAACATACGAACAAAGTTATGTAAACCAATATTTCCACAGGAAAATTGTTTGGCGCAATATCTGTCGATGCCGTGTATTTTCCGGTGAGTCCGCTCTCGATGGTGAAAATGTCCTCGTTTTCGATATATCCCATAAATCTATCACTGATGTATTCTGACACCTGGGTCTCGTCGTATGGGACATTTGCCAGATAACGGTTCTGGAGCATACATACAGACATGTCTGCCGCATATGCATACAGGAGGGCGGCATACACGGATTCTTCGGACACAGACTGGAATGAGCTTCCATCGGTTGTATACACGGTTATGTGGCGCTTCCCGTCAGAGTGGATCATTGATTCACTGAAACCATCAGGAACCATGTACGCGGAGTCAATCCTGCCGGATGCTACATCATCCTTCATGTCTTTCAGGGATTCATAGTGCCGGAAGGTAAATCCCGTGGATGTCGATGTGAGATACGACAGGAAAGCATCCGTGTGTTCGTCAGAACTTTCAATATACACGCCGGACACGATCTCGGTGCTTTGCTTTCTGGCTGGCAGAAGGCTCACTGCGATCAGCACAGCGGGGATGACCAGCAGAACGATGATCATGGCGGGACGGCACAGTATTCTCTTTATAAGTAAGTTTATCTGTCTTATATGGTTCATAGATGTATCTCCGTAAATTTATGATAAATATATGCACAGTGTCTGCACAAGCTTATTGAGCAGCGATCCATGGCATATATCCTTTGCAAAGTTTGGAAGCATGGCTTCCGGTATGAATAAGCCGCTCACATAGGCCAGTATGACAGTAACCACAGTGAGAAGCAGTGTGCAGCCGTGTATCCCTGCGGGAACCAGACTTATGAGCAGCGTATATACCGCGACACATGTAGCTATGACGATTCCGAACAGTATCCCGCTCATGTGGATATTTACATGCAGTTCATCGATAAACAGTGATGCCAGGGCGAGAGCCATGTATATAGTTATATAAAGGATATACAGCCATATGAACATGGATATGAAATTGCTGACATTGCGTCTGACTTTGCCAATTCCATGTGACCTGAGCTTTGTTATGTAAGAGGCTGGGAGGTCGAGCAGGAATGGGAAGAAAACAACGCTGCACAGCATCATCATGAGAAGGATCGCCGCACTTGTGTAGAAGTCGGTGGTATTTGCTGCTCTGGTTGCATTTATCTTGTCGACGGTGAAGTTGGCAGTCCTGTCAAGAACCTTCGTCATGAACATGGCATTTACATCGTTGCTGAGCGTGTCCTGAATATCCTCGGGAAGCTCCATGTTCCGCCCTATCGCCTGAACCGAATATATGGCCGCCTGGGATATGCCAAGCATGGAGGAGGTGGAGCGGAAGAGGTCATTCAGCACAAATGTATCGATGGACCGGTTGTCAGAATAGTATACCTCGACAGGTGTGTTCGTTCCGTCCATGATGTCGCTTATGATATTGTCAGGGACGTAGATCACAGCGAACAGGTCTCCGTCAGAGAGCCTTGAAATGGCTGTATCCTTGTCTGAAAATTCTGTGAATACACATGATGAGCGGTAGCTGTCCATATCAGATATCGTGTTGTATGCCATCTGTGCGAATTTTGAATCTGCACTCATTACGATTCCGATTGAAAGTGGTTCGGAGCGGTCATCAGAGTAGATAAAAGAGTTCGCGTTTAACGCAAGGCACAGGAAAAACGTCATCATGACAAATGCTGCGACTACCATGTATATTCCATAATGAGCTATTCTTTTCAAATCAGTTCGTATAAGTCGGTAAAACATAAAACTCCTTTAGATAAAGCTATGATCTGATCAGATTGATGTAGGTTTCAGGTGAGGTGTATCCGGGTGAGATATTTCTGTCTATGGCCAGTTGGATGTGTCCATTTTTCAGTGTGTATATCTTGTTGCATATATCCAGCGCGGATGTCTCATGTGTGGCGATGATGACACTTCCTCCATGTGATATGTAATTCTGGAGATAGCTCAGTATCCCGTTCTTGCATAGAAGATCAAGCGAGGCCAGAGGTTCATCGAGAAGAAGCAGATCCGGGTCAGACATCATCGTGATGGCAAGGCTTAGCCTCTTCTTCATTCCGCCGGAGAGCTTTGAGACACGTTTGTCCAGAAATGAATCCACACCGAGAGACTGACATATGCTCATATTGTGGGAGTTCATGACTGTTTTCCTGCTTCCGGGGTGCCACAGTCTGATGTTGTCAATGGCTGTGAGTTCCGGTATGAGTGGATTGTCCTGTGGGAGCAGAGCAGCATTTGCCTGACAGTCGAAACCGAAGCGTCCTGAGTCTGGCTTTATGTTTCCGGACAGTATTCCCAGCAGGGTGGATTTACCCGATCCGTTGATTCCCAGAAGGGCGATGCATTCACCCGGGGATACGGACAGTGACACATCTGTCAGAACTTTATTTTTGCCGTAGCTTTTGCTCACTGAAGAGACAGAAAACATCTAGTATTCCTCCTCTATTACCTGAAAATCAAGGTAGTCAAAATCTATATCCTCCACAAAGTTATCCGCGGTGAATCTGGTTCTGGCGTGGTGGATAAACTCATCCTTATTCTTCTTAAGCCACACCGGCTTTGCCAGGTCAAACTCGTAGCACATATCCTCAAGGGCCTTGTATACCTTGTGGGTACGCGTCATCTCGTAGTCGGATATGCATATCACGGTATCCTTCATGAGGTGGTTATCTTTTATAAGTTTTCCCCATACTCTAAACATATATTATCCTCCATAAGGGTTATTTGAGATTGTACCTGACTAGTATATAACATTTGTGCACAGAATTAAAACAATAAAGACACAAATATGACACATTTACTGCGTATAGTAACAATTGTAAGAAAGAGAAAGGTACCGATTACAGGAATTAAGATAATAAAGATGCGAAAGGATGATAGAGATGGAACAGGAAAACAAGAACCAGATGAATGGAAATAGTGGTCAGGCACCACAGCAGGATGGTCTGTATCATTACAGCTATATGAACAACAGTGGAGATTCAAGATTTGACAGACCGTCGACAAATGCTTCACAGCAGACACAGAGTACACAGAATGTTCAGGGAACACAGTCAGCACAGAACAATCAGACAGCCGGTGTTCAGGGCTCGGCACAGAACAATCAGACGGCCGGTGCGCATGGTCCAGCTCAGAACGCTTCATATTCAGGCTTCCAGAGAAATGTAAATGGCATGGAAGCGTGGTATGACAGCCAGAGAATGAATCAGGGTTATCAGAATCAGGCAGGCAATCCTATGAACAATATGGGAACAGGAAAGCCTTCAGATAACAATATGAAGCAGAAGAAGGCAAAAGATAAGAAGCCAAAGAACAGGAAGAGCGGATTTGGCAAGAAGGCAGCAGGCGTGGTTGCAGCGGCTGTTGTATTCGGACTTGTGGCAGGTGTTGTATTCCAGGGCGTCAGATATGGATCGGATAAGCTTCTCGGCAAAAATTCGCAGATCACAACAGAGCAGAGTGCGGAAGGATCAACAGAGAACAATGCACCACAGCTCAAGCAGGCATCATCAGACACGACAAGTACAGTGTACGATGTGGCAACGGTTGCCCAGAAGGTTATGCCATCAATCGTATCGATCACAGGAACATACGTAACAACATATGATTACTGGTTCAATTCATATCAGCAGGAGTCAACAGGAGCCGGTTCAGGTATCATCATCGGCAAGGATGACCAGTACCTGTATCTTGCAACCAACTACCATGTTGTGCAGAATGCAAAGTCACTGTCAGTTACATTTGTCGATGACAAGAGTGCAGATGCAACGGTAAAGGGATACGTTGAGAATAATGATATAGCAGTTGTCACAGTCAAGCTTTCGGACATATCAGATGACACTTTGAATGAGATAAAGGAGATTCAGGTAGGTTCATCGGATGACCTTGCAGTAGGTGATCCTTGTGTGGCAATCGGAAATGCACTTGGATATGGACAGTCAGTTACAGTTGGATATATAAGCGCACTTAACAGAGAGATAAGTGCCTCAGATGAGACAGTAAAGGTACTTCAGACAGATGCAGCCATCAACCCTGGTAACAGTGGCGGCGCCCTTGTCAACATGCAGGGCGAGCTGATCGGTATCAATACAGCCAAGTATTCAGACACAAGCGTCGAGGGTATGGGATATGCACTTCCTATATCAGATGTACAGGATATAATCAATGACCTTATAGCAGGCAAGAATGTGTCAAATGATGGAACAACATCAGGACAGGCTTACCTCGGTATATCTGCCCAGACCATCACAAGCCAGTACGCACAGCTCCTGAACATGCCTGAGGGTGTATATATCTCATCAGTTGAGCAGGGTTCAGCAGCAGAGGAGTGCGGACTTCAGTCAGGAGATATCATTTGCAGCCTTGACGGTGAGGACATAGCAGATATGGAGACATTCCACGACAAGATCGTGGCCTGCAATCCTGGCGATAAGGTAACTATCGTATACTACAGAAACAACAATGGTAACTACGAGAAGCAGACTGCTACAGCTACGCTGAAGGAGAAGCAGTGATAAGTCAGATAATTCAGTGGTGATTTAGCACGGAGCTAACAGAACTGAAAGACTATAGATTGATATAACGGCACCTGTAAGTGAAATTACAGGTGCCGTTTTGCATGCAAGATATTCGGTTGTCAGAATTGTAATCTGCCGGCATTATATTTAAAGTCGTCATACTC
>OIZP01000542.1_pt1 | contig 23831 bp, 45 predicted proteins | sample 1588531 | NCBI WGS metagenome assembly OIZP01 (sample SAMN03283283) | human gut metagenome | biome: human-associated habitat; material: feces | host: Homo sapiens | place: Peru | collected 2012
CATGGAGATGACCCTGGCGGGGGAGCCGAAGACTACCTTGGAATTCGGGGAGCACTATCAGGAGCCCGGAGTCACTGCCTTTGTCCGGGGAAACCGTCAACTTGGTGTCTCCGCTCTTAGTTCCGGCTGTGGAAGCCACAGTCAGATTACCAAGGGTTTCAGAGCCGCCGAAGCTGATAACGGAGATGCCGTCCAGGTACTCTGCAAACAGTACCATGCCCATGATAGCAAACGCTTCGGAAACCGCGGTGTGGTAGTTGCCCTGGGTGTGGAAACCGATCAGCGGGGTTTCACCTGCCACGGTATAAACCAGGCCAGCTTTCGCGAAGTCGGAATCACTCGGGTCAACATAGTACAGCACGATGTTATCTACCGGAGTAGCTATGACCTTTCCGCGCGGAATCTCGCCCTCAGACAGCAGGAAGATGGTATTGAATCCCATGAAGTCCTTTACATACTGGAAGCCGAACTGATTCTGCACGGTGATGTTTGCCGCGCCGATGTACTCATACACATCCAGGCCATTTACGAAGCCGACAATGCCGTTTGGGATAGATCTGTGCATCTGCTTAAACTTATCCTCAACACGGCCTTTTGCCATAGCAAGAGCCATCTGGAAGGTACTCTCAGTAGAGGTAAGGCTTCCGGTCTTAAGATAGGTGTAAAACCGTCCGGTAACATCGGTCTGGAGTTCGAAAAGAAACTCATCGTCAGTCAGCTCCACAGCCACATCGTAGCCGTAAGTCTTGATAGCTTCGATAGATACCGCTTTTGCATACTTCTCCACGGTGATCTCTGCGTAGCTCTTTTCTTTAACCTCGAATTTGGAGTACGGGATTTCCTCGCCCTCTCCAACTTTTCCACTCTCAAGAGTGCCCTGTGCGTACTTAGATTTAAGAGTAGACCCCGGGTCTTTCTTAATCATTCTCAGTACGCCCAGAATTTCACGCAGGTGCTCCCAGTTTCTTTCAAACCTGGTAACAAAATCCACTTCGCGCGCGCGAACCTGGATGTCTGCCTGCTTAGTAAGGTTATTTTTTGCCATAAAAAAATCCTTTCTACCTATAGCTGTTAAAAGGTGTGTAGGTCAGCGGCCACGCTCAAAACGCATGGTCGGTAATTGGATCACTCAAACAGTGACATGTTGCTTGCAATGGCAGCCTGACGCTCTCCGGCATCCTTGATATTCATGATATCTGCCTTTGTCAGTTTGCCCGGCGGGGTGTTCTTGCTGATACTGGTAGTAAACCGTGCCTGGTTCTGTTCGGCCTGTTCCTGGTCATCGTCAACAAAGGCTGATGCATCATCTTTTTTCATCTGTTCCAGCAGATCGTTAAGGCCCAGAATCTTGCCGTCCTTAAGTTTAAGACCGGCACCCTTGATATCAGCCATAACCGCTTTTTTCGCTGACACGGAAGAAAATTTAACATCTTCAAGCGCGGCTTTAAGAGCGTCCGAAAAATCTCTTTCATAGATCTTGTCGTTATACTCTTTCTCTGCATCTGCCGCTTTCTGTTTCCAGGTTGCCAGCTCACCCTTAATGCTTTCCGGGTCAATTCCTTCAAAGCTTTTAAGAGTGTTTTCTGCGGTCTCCGCACGTTCTTTCCAGGCATCACGCTCACTCTCCACCTTCGTGAGGGTTTTCGCAACCTCTCCGGCGTTTTTGTAATGCTCAGACAGTGCTTTTTTCACATCTGCCTTCTTATCCTCCGGAATCTCGATGCCAAATGATCCAAGTGTTTCAATAAGTTTCTGCATATCTATCCTCCTGGCCGTGTTTATTGACCTGCCGCCGCAGGTAAATGGATTGAGCCCGATAGACCACGGGCGGGGTAATGGACCGTCAGGGATTCGAACCCCGGACCACCCGGTTATGAGCCGGGCGCTCTCGCCGCTGAGCTAACGGTCCTAAAACACCGGCTACATATTGCAACCGGTGTTTCGAGAAAGAAGTCGATGTGAAAAAGTCTTGCTGCATTGGCTAGGGGTGAACAGCAAGAACCCTCACGGCGGTCGTAAGCCGCCTTAACAGCCTATCGGCTATGAGGGGAAAGGAGGATTTCGCCAAAAACAAAAATCCGTGCCATTGGTATGGCAAATACGCACGCCGGGAATTTCACCCGCTTTTAACCTCCGGGATAACCCGTTTATATTTAAGGGCGTGCGCGGGAGGTGTAAATCGGCTAGAAAAGATTCACAGGAGGTTAATCTTTGCTGCACTTATAATGTACCATTTATCCGTATGTAAGCTATCCACACGTTTATAACATATCTCTAAGTTTATCAACATACCGCTTCACAAGATCACGTTCTTCGCGGCACTCCGCATCCTTTGACATGTCCCCGATCTCAGCTGTCAGCCCATCCAGATGCTCTTCCAGTGCGGCCAGCATCTTGCGCTTACAGTCTTCAGATTTGCCGGATCGGTAACTCTGTTTTTGTGCCATGTAATCATCGTAAGCATCCCGTCCATCATTGCGGCTGTAATGCCCTCGCACATAATGTTCCCCGCGGCGCATGTAAGATGCTCCGCGGTCATAGTCCGGCATCATCCGTCCATCAGAAGAACTGTAACGGCCCATGCTGTCACGCCCACGGCGTTCGCTGTAGTCACCTACACCGTCACGCATCTGATCCAGCACAGTCATATAGTACTCACTCTTCTTGTCCCAGTACTCCGTGTTTTTGATGTCCTTGTACATATCAATCAGTTTAAAAGCGGTATCCAGATTGCTAACGGAAAGGCCTTTTTCCGCAATCTTGCCGATCTCATCTTCAATGCGCGCGCATAAATCTTTAACATCTCTCATCATCCAACCTCCTTATGCTACCCGTGTAACCACAAGATTTGCGTTTGCCACGGTGATAGCCTGGGTACTGGTATTCTCTACCGCAACATCAAAGCAGCATCCGCGCGGAACATCAATAAAGATTCCGGCAGATACATTGTTAAACGCTTCCACAGCTGTAGGAGTAGATATCATCTGGGAAGATAAGACAGGTTCTCCGCCGATTGCAATAGCAAGAGAAATTTCTCCCGCGGTTCCTCCGGTCGGCACTGCAATATTCGCAGAAAAGTCCACAAAATAGCGAGCCTTGCACTGATTAGTCATTCCTCTGAGGGTAACAATGCCGCTGCCTTCCCGGTGCTGCACGCATGCGGTTCCTTTTACAGCGGTGTTGGTATACACCACGTTTCCATTCGCTGCCACTTCCTGAGCGGCAACAGCTACATATTCAGCCATATTGTTTTCTCCTTTTTCATATCGCAAAAAGGCAGGACTGAGCCTGCCAATTTGCGTAATACCGGCTCTGGGCCGAACATCTGACCATATTGCCGATGTCAGGAAAATGGTCAGAAGATACAGATATGAGGTTGTCAGCAGTTACAGCCCGTGTTACAGCCGTAGTATGTGTTCGGGTTCGGCACCTGGTAAGCCGGAATCGGTGCCGGATTGATCGCATTAATGAGCTGCTGGGTCTGTGCTGCCATAGCGGTAGTAAGTAATGCACTCTGACGATCCTGAGATGCAGCACGTCTAAGATCATTGTTTTCAGCCTGGAGGGAAGAAATCTTCTCGTTGCACAGATAGTCCAGAATAGCTCTGGTTCCGGCGTTCTGGCTGTCGATAATGTCTCTGGTGTTGTTATTCATGGTGTTCTGGAGTGCACAGGTGTTCTGCGCCATGTTGTAGTTTACACCCTGGATTGCTTCCCGGGTCTCACAGCAACACTGAGCAAGCTGCGCCTGGAGTGCGTTGGTGTTCTGCATGTTGGCTACGGTGTCGGCGTTAATAGCCTGCTGGATGCCGAAACCAGTCTGCATGACGTTTGTATTGATGCCGTTGAATCCGGTAAGCATACCGTTATTCATGGCATAGAAGCCATCACACAGGCCGCTGGACAGGCTGTCCAGTTTGCTGATAACTGCCTGGTTGTCAAAACCGCGCTGGATTGCGGAATCGGTGTATGCGCTTCCGGCTGCTCCACCTCCGCCGTTTCCCCAGCCATTGCCACCCCATCCGCAAAATGCAAAAATGAATAAAACGATGAGCCACCAGACACCGTCTCCGCCAAACATTCCATCATTTCTATTGTTTCCGGTTAAAAGAGCAACGTCAGAAGCTGTTAAGTTTCCATCCATAATTATTAAATCTCCTTTGATGTATTTACATTGATTTGGCCAAATCATAATGTACTTATTTATAAAAATATGTTATAATTTAGTCGTACGGATAGGGTAGCTCCCGAAAGTCTCATGTCCTAGAGATTTCCGTACTTTCATCAATAGGACACGCACACCGAAAGGACAGGTGTTATTTTTATGCAAGAAATTTGGAAAGATATACCCGATTATGAGGGACTATATCAAGTTAGTAACTTCGGGAATGTAAAAAGTATGAATTACAATCATACTGGAAAGCCTAAAAATCTGACTATTAAAAGTCATCATTCTGGATATAGAATGGTTATGTTATGTAAAAACGGAAAACATAAAAATAAAACCATTCATATTCTTGTGGCAACTGCTTTTATTGAAAACCCTTTAAATAAGCCTTGTGTTAATCATATTGATGGTAACAAATCAAACAATTGTGTTTCTAACTTGGAATGGGTATCATATAGTGAGAACACAAGGCATGCAATAAAAACAGGGTTACGCGCTGATTCTAATATGACTGGTTGTAAAGGAATATTAAATCCCCTTAGTCGTCCAGTGTATCAATATACAAAATCAAATCAGCCTGTAAAAAAGTGGCCCTCAATATCTGATGCGGCCAGATATTTGAATTGTCCACCAGCGTCAATTATAAATAACGCAAAAGGGCGAACCAAAAGTTTACATGGCTACGTTTGGAAATACGAGGAAGATTAATTCTTCCTCTTTTTTATTTCATGCCGCCCAGCATCCGTTGAAACTGCTGTGCCATCTGCTGAGCCTGATCAAGCTGCGCCTGTGATATTCTGCCAGACTGCAACATCTTTTGTACCTCGGCTTTTGGGTCTCCCTTAAAGTTTTGTTTGAACTGCATAAACTGATGCATCATCTGCATGGGGCCGTTGCCACCCATCGGCATACCGCCGCCAAACATCTTGAATAATGGGTTACTCATCTGCTGCCACACCTCCTTTTGATCTCCGGCTCTCTGGTTTGGCAGTAGAGCCGCCGCTTGCTGGAAACGAATTTATCTTGTCAAGAATCTCGTTGTATTTGTCAAAAAGGTCCTGATACTCTTTTCGCGTGACATACATGTCATTCATGACGGTTTCCGGCTGCTTCTGTGGCATTCTTCCGTTTACCTCATGGTACTCAAAAATGCGGAGGGGCTGCGGCATGCCGGATACATCCGTTGACTTGATGAAAAACCGCTCCGCTTCGCTGTCCATCAGCAGTACACATGAGCCGGGCGCAACAAGGTAGGACTTTGCCCCGCTCTCTCCCTGCACCCAGAGTATTCCCTGGTTATTTGTCGGTGCCGCCATCGGCTGCGGGACGGGCTGATATTGGTTCATCTGCATGCGGTCTTGATACGGCTGGTATGGCTGATACATGTTCGGATATGCTGCCATGTTCGATTTCCTCCAATTCTTCCAAAAAGCTTAAAATATCGTGGTAATCGGTTACTATATGTATCTCTATCTCATCGTCATCGGGAAACATCTGCTTCATGCTTATATAGTCTCAGATTTTGGCGGGAGAAAACAGGTCATAAAAGTTTTAAAAAAGTTCCTGTTTTTCTTGACATACTTCCGGAAGTATGCTATACTTAAACCATCAAAGAACGGAGGACATCAAAATGAAGTACAGCTTATCTAAGATCATGAAAAGAGCATGGGAACTTGTTAAGAAATCCGGAATGACTATTTCCTCCGGTCTGAAGAAAGCATGGGAGGAAGCCAAGCATGTGACAGCCAAGAAAGTCTTCAAAGGACATCTGGAAATGATGGCTCCAGAAGCAAATAACACTGTAAGCATTAACTTATGGGAAAAGGGATGCTACAAAAGAATCTATTTTAATGATTACAAGAGAAGAGCCGTAGGATATATTGATTGTGTAAATCACGTAGCACATTATATGGACGGATTTGCAAAAATGTACATTCCAGCTATTGATAGATTTATGGAAGAGTATGAATTTTAATTCAATATAAATACACGAATGGAGGGTATTAAAAATGACAAGATTAACAGATGGAAAGAAAACTGTAGAAATTGAAATGATGGTATGGGAGGGAAACGGATATACTCCCGATTGGAGTAATGATTTTTTCGAAGTCGGAAGCTTGGAATATGACGAAGAACTGGAAGCATACAAGGTGAAGGATGTAGATTATTGCATCGACCAGGCCGCCGACTGGAGTAAAAGTACTGGTGATTTTTCAGATGACGAACCAAACGAAAACAACACCGTATTCGTTAATGGAGAAGTCCTGAACGATTGAGCGGAAAGGAGTGTTGATATAAATGGGTAAGACATCAGCAGAAGTGAAAAACAGGTATAACGCAAAAACCTATGACCGGGTTGAGTTTATATTAGAAAAGGGGGGAAAGCAGAAATTAAAAGATAGGGCGGAGTCGTTGGGCTATTCGTCCGTAAGCAGTTTTATTGCTGCCGCCGTCAATGATTTTAACAAGCCTGCAAAAATGTAAATACGTGTCTGTAATACGAGAAAAAGAGCCTTTACTAATGGCTCTTTTTCTTTTACCTTTCTCCACATACGCGAATGATCTTCGAGTTTACCCGGCGGCTGATCCGCTTCGCGGTGGCAAGGCTGACATTCATGTTTTCAGCACATATCTCCATCGGCACACCAGCGGCCCGGTACTCAAATAAAGTTCTTTCATCTGGTGTAAAATTTGCAAGCGCCCGGAACCTGTTCAGCTCCGGTACTGTAAAATCATACACTTTCAATATCAGACCTCTTAATTTTTTGTCAGGGCTTCCAACAGATCGTCCCGGGTTTTTTTTAAACCCTCCACGTTGTTTCCGGTTATCTTGTTCTCAATCAGGTTAAACATGCTCCTCATAAGCAGTTGAGTATCTTCCCGGTTCTGCTTAATATTAGAGTAGTCGTTGTCCAGCTTTTCCTTGATGTCCTTAATATCCGTCTCAATAGCGCCCACGCGCTTCTCTATATCCTGCTGCGGTTTCTTCGCATGGGAATAGACTGTGTAAAGCACTCCGGCGGCGGCTCCGATGGTGCCGATGCCGCTGCAAATTGATACGATAGTACGCACAAACTCTAAGTCAATCATCTGTTGTCTCCTCTGGTTCAAAAAATATGCAACTTCGGCAATCATCCTCACCTATATCCCAAGTGCAAAACTCGCTGTTTGGGTTACAGCATATTTGGTTATACATATGTCTGCATCCATTAATATCTGCTATTTCTTCGCGGAGTTCTCCGTTCGGCAATTTATCTACCCATCTACTCATTGTTTTTCTCCCAGTAGTATACCGGGATCTCGCCGCCGCTGTCCCAGGTGTCGTAATATTTGCCGTTCTGTACCGTCACCACATGACCATCTATACAGAGAATGTATGTGTCGGTTGGATGGTCTGCGCAGAAGTCGTTGACTGTATAGATATAACATCCATGATCGTCTATCAAGTGTCGCTGATATCCCAAGTCTTTAAGGTACGCACCCCAGACATAATTTGCACTCGGCATATCTGACAGAGCACATGCCTGTACCATTAATCCGGCGAATACTGTTTCCCAGTCAAAACCGGTTGCCTTGCATATTGCCCGGACAACGCAATCTCCTGTTCTCTTGTCCTTTACCGGATTTGGATTGAAATATTCCCATTTACTCATCAGCCAATCCCCTTTGCTGTTTTATATCGTTTCGCCGCTCCTCTGGCTTTTGCGGCGCTCTGGCGGTTCCACCTTGCTATCTTAAGGCGGTCGGCTAACGGACGCAGCTCATTGGTGCTGCAATACTCTTTGTATGCCTTGTTCTGCTTCTGGAGTAGATAAGACTTCCTGTCAAGCTCGGATTGCAGTTCGAAGCGCAGCGCATCATCCTTGCAGTTTTCTACCGCAGTCTGTAGGCCCATAACCGCTTGCTTTGTTTTTCGGATTCTGCGCTCTAAGGCTCGTTGCCGCTGTTCCAACTTCTCCATGCGCTCGTTGTCCGCAGTTTGGATATCCTTGTACGGATTATTTATCCCGTCACCTGGGCCGAAGCTATGACGGCAGTTCCAACCGCCCAGGCCCTCGCCCGTGCCATATCCAGTCAGAGAAAACGGAGGGAAGCGCTTGTCTTGCCCGGTCCGGCTATAAAACTGCCCTTGCCACCACAGGTGGTTCCCCGGATTCGCCCCGCCGTCTCCCGTTCTGGCTCCGATGTGTGCCGATACAAGGATTATGTCCCACTCCTGCTCTTTCATCCGCTGCATGGATATGTCACCGGAAGCCTGAGATATCCCGGTACGCACCGCCCGCGCTGTTGCCGTCTCAATGGTGTCTTTATGGCCTGTTGGATACTGGACCACAACGCCATTCTGCGCAATCGTATCAACGGCTTCTCTGACGGCCTGTGTGTACGATACAGCCCCGCTTATGACCTTATGGTACGCATTGTCGCACTCACTGATAAAAAGGCTCTGTGCGGCTTCTGCGGTCGTTCTTGTCATATTTGACCATTCGCCCATCGTGGCTTCATAATCCCTCTGGAGTATTCGTACAAGTGCCGGAGACTGTTCCAGGGCTTCCGTAGATATCCCGGCAGCTTCGTATACAGCCTTATCGTAAGCCATAGCCTTTACTCCGGCTTCTTCCATTGCGGCGGCTACCTCTTCGCGCTGTAGCTTTGTGTATCGGGCTATCTCCTGCGTGATATCCTGCAACAGATACCCGGCATCCTGTAGTATCTGGATGCGCCAGCGGTCGGATGATGTGAGTATGTACTTCTCCCCGCGTCCCAAGCGGATCATGATAGCTTCGATGATTCGTCCAATAATATAGCTATGCAGCGAAGATGCTATGTCCTCGCTGCCCTCTGCTATTCTTTTTAGATAGTACGGACTCAGCATAGTCTACTCCATGAGTTTTTCGTACTCATCAGCGGTTATCTTCCTAGCTTTCCTTGCTTGCTCTACAAGCTTAATCCACTCATTTTTCTGGCAATACATCCGCAGTTGTATCAGTATCCTGTACATATGCTCCCTCCTCTGGAATATAAATATCTGCCATAGCTGCTACATATTGAGTCAAAAGAGCCTGTTTTCGAATTTCCTCTTCGTTGCTTGCTATGGCATATAAATACTGTTCAATCCGTGTTATCGGTTTCGGTAAGCTTAACATATTATCACTTCCTTAATTTAGAATATTTTACTTTCAAATAACACTCGCTTTCCAATATAGTTGTGCCCTTGTAGGTGGTGAGAGCACGGTAAGCGGCGATGTCGGTTTCTGAGAGTGGGGTCTCGATGGGGGTAGCGAGAACATAAATTACTTCACCGTTATGCCTCCTGCAGGATTCATTGAGGATTTCGGCATAGTTTTCCTTTACAATGTATAGAAAGCCTGAATCTGGATTGAAGTTCCACGACTCTGAAGTAAATGTACTCTCAGCAGTAGTCCTTTGACCACCAATAAGCTTCGCACATGGCATGTTCATCAAATTTATGTTGCAATATGGTCCCATTTGTGAAAAAGCTACATTTACGCCATCAACAATAACGGAATAAACCCTTTGCACATACACGCCCCGCTCCAGATCCACCTCATCGCAGATCCACTGCTGACCATTCTCATCGGTATAGTTGCCACCGGAAGTGACCGGGATGCCGGGTAAGCCGTTGGGAGTGGGAATTGTAAGAAGTTGTTCGCGGTAGGGTTCATACTGCAACGCCTTTTCTCCAACATAAACAGCCGGGTAAACGATATCGTTGTAGGTTTCGCCCACTATGAAAATTTCGTTCCTTACGCCTGTTATATACATGTCTTGCGTAGGTACAAAGTTTTCATTGCGTGCTACTAATGCATTGCCAGCGGGAGAAACGGTGAGTAAAGCACAGTCTTTGATACTGTACTTTACGCCCTTTAATAGAACGCAGAAAACGTTAGACAGGTCGGCTTTGGGTTTTACATGGTAACCGCCTGCCATCCACACATTACCTAAAGCTTCTGTAGCAGTTCCAGTTCTAGTAAAAGAATAATCTGCATTACGAGTATATGTTACACCGCTGTTTGCAACAGATTCTTTACTATTCCTCATATCAAGGATATTTCTACCCGTTACCTTCACCGTCACGCTCCCATCATCACCTGCACTCACAATCTCCTGCGGGTAATCCGGACTTGGACTCGGCTTACCGCCAGTATATGGTTCAAATGGCAAGGCTGCGGAGCCTTTGTTTAGCATAGGGTATATCTTGTAATTATCGATTGGATTGGTAGATGTTGATTGTACAACGACAGAAATTACTTTTTCTGTCCCCAAAATATCGAACTTTTTGTTTCTGAAATAGTTCTTTGTGCCGTCTGCATTTTCGGTATTTATCTGCGCAACAGCGCACCCCGCTGAATATTCTCCGCCGCTGATATAATACGTTCCGGGTTCAAGATCAAGGGCAAATGCTTTTATGTATTGTTCGTATATATTTTTCGGTGTTCCATTCACTAAAAATCCGCCATCGTCCAATCGTTCAACCGTTGCTCCGGTGTCTTTTTTTAATTCCATTGCATCCAAATCTAACAGCTGTGCACCAGTAGTTTTAACCTGCGTGCTCTTCCCATACAGAACCAGCCCCTTAAATGGTTCTCCTATGCAGTCCTTAATTGTCAATGGCGGGTCTCCTTGTATCTCAGCATCTTCAATCCCGCTCTTCTTAGCCCACGCAGCAAGGTACATTTCTTCTCTGGTTAAAGGAATTTCTGGAACATTGACGCGCATCCCTGATATATGTGCAAGATACTGTTCTACTCGTGTTATAGGTTTTGGTATAGCCATACGTTCTCCTCTACTCTACATACCAGATTTCCATGCTGCCATTGTCCCGGCTGTGCCAACAAGCACCCTCCAGTACTCCCCCGTCAGTCTCATCCAGATAGTACCAGTCCCCGGTGTTGCCCTCTGGGTCTGCGTTGTTTCCGTCCCATCTGTGCCACCCGGTCAGCATATAGCCGTCTGCGCCAAACAGGTACCAGTGATGGTTGATAAGACTCCATCGGTTTTTTAAGGCTTCACCGCCGGAGAAATACATATACTTTCCGTCAGATGATTTGCGCCATCCGGTCAAATAGTTTCCTACGTTGGCCAGCTTTCCCTCGGTCAGATTAACCGCTACATGGTGGCCCTCCAGCAGCAGGATATCACCAGGACGCAGGTAAGTATCACCGTTAAGGTACTCTTTTTCTGTGTATGTGCCGAACCCTGCCTTCACAAGCGCCGCCCGGAGGTTACCTGTGTAACAGTAGATGCTCACGCCCTGGAGCTTTTTGTCCTGCATCAGATATCCAGTGGCTTTTACCAGTGCCGCAACGCCGGAGCTACAGTCCGCTTCGCAGTCAATCGCAATCTTTGCCGGATCGTAACCGGATGCTTTCAGCTGCTGCCAGAAGGTGTAACGGTCTCCCTGATCGTAGCCAATATGGTCATTCTTCGCCGCTCTTTCCGCAAGTTCAGCAATCTTTTTTCCTACCGCTGCGTTTGGGTGCCGGAGCATAACGCCCCACGGGCGGCTATACCACGGGATAACGGCCCACTCATCACCCTTCTGATCTCCTGCCTTGCCGCCGGAATACTTGCCGCGCTCATCATGCCCACAGTTACTTATCATCTCCATACCTCCTATTCTTCGTCAAACAGCCCTTTTTCTTCCGGCTGCGCTTCCTCAACCATTGCCTTTGCATCCTCTTCTGTCATACCCTCGAACTTCACGAAGTAGTACCACGCCGGAACCTTGCCTTGCGTAACATACTGCCACCAGCGGCTACGATCCGCTTCCCGGTCATACAGGATGTCTCCAAAGTCATATGTAACCTCATAAGGCCCTACAGGTGACAGGTTGTAAAGGTCTGCGTATACGTTAAGTGCGTATATGGTGGCATCAAGGCACGCTTCCAACTGATCGCGCACATCCTTGATAAACTGGACTGTGCGCTGTTGGTCAGCTTCCACGCCTGTAGCCGTCTGGATGCCGGAGGACTCATTAAATACAAAGTACCCATTTGCAAATCCGGCCTTGTATCCTATCTGGCTTAACAGGTTATTGATGCCCTTGATTCTGGTGTCGGTGTTAAGCTGTGGGTTAATCTCCTTGTAAAACTCTTTTGCATCATTGCCAAATACATTCTTCACATAATGTGGCAGTCCAACCGCATCAGCCGGTCCGCGGTGTTTTATCTTCTGCCCGCTCTCATACATCAGCCTGTCATCTGCCAGTATGATTTTCTGACTATCAAATATTTCGCCAGCATTCCGGCTGTACGCTATGTCAAGATCTTTCAGTTCCTCTACAGCTTCGCGAAATATCGGCAGCCCCAATGGGGATGATATATCTACGTTGTTTGCCTGCGGCGTGCGGAAGATACCGAACATTGGCTTGTCCAGTGGCTCCCCGGATGCCTTAAGAATCGGTGGCGTGTCCTCCAACATATCAGCCCATTTCGTCTGAGTTAGCGGCACCGGATCACCCAGGCTCTCAGCAGATTTAGAAACGTATGCCCGATTGCTTACATAGTAGGGGTAAAGTGTCACGCCATCCTGCGCCGTCTCCACAAACCTGTGATACTCCAGACGGGTGTACCATTTCTTCCCGGACTGGTGCGAATCCTTGAAGATAATTCCGCGCACATCCAAGTTGTCATAGTCAACAAGCAGCACGTCTGCCGGGGTGAATACATCCAGGCTTGTGCCGTTTGGCTTCAAAAACACGGTTCCGTATGCACATCCATACTCCACCCAGTCGCGGAGCTTTGAATAGACAAGGTCTATCTGCTGCTGTAACCACGTTGCCCGGGTGCTGCCCTCCAGATGTATTCCGATACCCAGTGTTGTCAGGCGGGCAGTTTCAGAGCAAAGCGCTTTTGCAAAGTTGATGGTCTTAATACCCTCATCATCATCCAGCCACTCCGGCTGACCGTGGTATATCTTCGCACACTGATCTATAGCTTTTTCCATCTCTGGAGATACGATGGATTCCACATCAAAGTCGTTCTCTGCCTGCCGTTTAAAAATCATGCTAAACCACCTTTTTATCGTTGATAAGATTCCCATTTATTCCTCACCTGTATCGTCTACAATAACCCCAGTGCTACCGTATGGAGCATTGAGTTTTACAGTTCGCACCACGCCTTTTTCGATATCGTCACTGTATTCCACCTCCACCTCGCCATAGCTTGCGTTTACACTGATAAGATTCCCTGCCGGAATTACGGTTTCGCCAACAATAACATGTGTGACTTTATTTGCCGTTCCCTTCTTCAAATCTTTCTTTATCCCTTTTCCGCAAACAGGACACCAATTAAGGTCAAATGGTTGAGATGTAACCCCTGCTTTTGTATAGTAAGAAGTCGCGTAAATCTGGCACCCATATTTGTATCCAACAAAGTTGTTCTTCAAAATGTTTAATTCATCGCAAAATTTACACATTATGCACTGTTCCCCCTTCTCATAGATAGTGGACTGGTGGCGTATCTGATGGAATCTATCCAGTGGTCATTTCCGTCTGGATAGTCCGCGATAACTTCTCCATTGCTGTCAACCTCGTGTTCATAGTTAATGATTTCTTTGTACGCTCTCGGCGTTCGTTCCGGATCAATAACTAGGGTCCGGCATTGTAGCCACTCAAACGTATATTTACGGCTTCCAGGCGTTACTATTGCCCTTCGTGCCGGAAGGCCTGCATCTCGGAAGTCAACAATACTTTCTTCCTCATCAACTCCACAATATATAACGTAATCGTCATACTGCTTCTTTTTTATTTCGTCAGACATTGCAGCGTTTCTAATCTTGCAACCGCCTAGCTCATCAAGCAAAACAACCTTTTCTTTATTAGGCACATAAGCCAAACGAATAAAAGCTTTTGGGTCTGGATACCAGCCCCAGTCCTGCCCCTGGTAAATGCTTTGATACTTCTGGACCTCTTCATCTGTTATTGTCCGAATCTCCAACAACTCAAAAATGTTTGTCCCAAGTCCAACCGGAAGTCCCAAATATTCATGCTCGTAAGCTCGTGGATTCGTCTTTTTCAGATGTTCCGCATCATCAATAAACTGTTGTCCAAGCCATTCAGTCGGGACAGATCTGTAATCACTCTTATGCCTATAGCTGTCCACCCTCGGCTCGCTCACATATACATTCGCCCAGTTACTTCGACTGATTGGCGGGTTAAATGTCTTGTATACAATAAATTGACTCCCGCCACGGAGAACCGACTGTTGCACCGTTCGGATTTCTTCAATTCCAGCAAACTCGTCAAGCTCCTCAAACCAAAGATATTTGAAATATCCACGTTTTATTTTAATGGACTTGGTCTTCTTTGCCTTATCCAGACCTCTGAATATGATCTTCTGCCCAGTAGGCTTATAAGTGTACTGCATAGGGCTTAGGCTGCTGTTCCACAAATCATTTGCTCCCAGTGCATCAATTCCCCAAGCTATCTGTTCGTATACCGATTCCCGGAGTGTGGTTCCAACCTTGCGGAATATCACTGCATTCGTAAAATCCCCATTTTCTGCATCCTGCATCATCTGGAATGGAATCATGGTTCCAACAAAAGAAGATTTCGTAGAACCTCGCCCGCCGTATAAATCATAATAGGTATGCTTTCCGTCTAATACATCCCAGAACACATCATAAAAAGCCGGGGCTATGATTTCGTTTAGCTTGACAGCATTACTTTCCATCCTGTTTCTCCGGTCTCGGAATATTGTTTACAATCGTAATCTTCCCATCTCCAGAATCATCATTTCTCTTATCAACGTCCCAGCCCTTAAAGTTATTTCTCAAGCTAAATTGTGCGCCATTGGAACCATCACGGTCAAACAGTCTTTCCTCTGCATACTGCTCTACTCTGGCTTTTGCGCGCGTTATCGTGTCAACGAACTGTGGTTTTGCTTGATAGTTCAGCAGTGCTTGTCTGCTTGTAAATCCTAACGCTAATGCTAGTCCCGTTACTGTTGGCGGGTGAACGTCCATAAAAATAGGCTGGCCGAATTTGTTATAGACTTGTTTTCCTTCATCATCGGTCAATGGATAACCCTTACACTTTTCAAAATACTGTGCTATTTTATCCTCTACTTCTTTGACACTTGTGTATTTTGGTGCCTTTCCCATGTACTCACCTCCAAATAAAAAATGCCCCATATGGTCATGGTTTCTCTATTTCCATGTTACCATGCAGAGCACTTATTGTTGTCCCCACCTCAACGTTACATTATTTTCCCATTTCCTCCAGTTTCTTCTCTATCGGATTAACAATCTCGTCTAATACCTGATGTTCGTAATTTTCTTTCCAAAACTTCTCTCTTCTCCAGAAAGGGATTTTTCTAACCTGTTGTATTAAATCAATGCTCGCCATAGCTGTTAGCATTCCCCAACATCCATCACATGCTCTTTCATTGCACCAATTCACAAACTCTTTAAATTTCATTTTCGCATCTCCTCCAATGCCTTCTCAGCTTCTTCATGGGTAAGAATGTGCCCGCTTGTGATATCACGGATGAGTTCCCGCAGTTTCCGGCACTCCACTGTCGTTATTGTGTTCTCTTCCATTATTGCTCCTTAAATCTGTACCATTTCCCGGACATCTCTCAGCGTTTTAGGCGTTGATTGAGCATAATACATGCTTGTCACCGCCGGACTGGCATGTCCAAGAATTTCCTGTATGATACCAATGTCCACTTTCCTATTTTTTAAATTCATTCCTAACGTCTTGCGCATCTTATGCGGGTATACGGCGCTTTTCACATCCGCCCGCGCTCCAACATTTTTAATGATCGTGCGGAATCCGCACACGCTCATCTGGCCGTATGGCTTTCTGGACTGAGGGAACATAAATGGGCTGTTATCCGTCCGGCTTTCCAGATACATGCCGTAGTAGTACCGCGCATCATCATCCAAATACAGTGTGCGATATCTACCGCCTTTTTCTCCCTCGATCAGAATATCTCCGGTCTCAAGATTGACCTGTTCGGTTCTGATCTCGGATATCTCACCTACACGCGCGCCGGTGCTGCGAAACACTTCAATAATCGCCCGTTCACGGATGTTTTTACACGCATCCCGCATATGGATGATCTCTGTTCGGCTGAAATAGTCTATAGGCTTAAGCGCAACTTTTTTCGGCTCTGTGGCTTCCACCGGGTTCTCATCAATGATCTTTGCTTTCCGCATCCAAGTGTAAAACGCAGACAGGAAGCGGCGCTCATTGTTGTATGTGGTGTTTTGCACTCTAGGACCTTTTGTACCCGGCCGCTTTTCATACTGTGCAAGATACCACTCAACATCAAAGGTATCTGCCTTATCAAGCGGCTTTCCGATCATCTCTGCGAAATGCTTTACCGATCGTACATATCCGTCAAGTGTGGCTTTCTTAAGCGCACGCTTCTTAATCTTAAAAAGCTCAATGAGATATGCGTTTCGCTGCTCTGTGTCAGTTTTCCACTCCGCCGGAAGTGAGCAAATCTCCTGTAAATTAACCTTTGTAAGCTCGCTGGATATCACGCTATCCAGAATAGCAATCGTATCCTGATCTGAAATGTAAATCGACATGGCGACAACAATGTTGTCAATGATTTCTCTTTTGATATTCTGGCCCATAGTAATCCTCCCTCTTGCAGAATCTGCAAAGGTCTGATACAATGGGCCTAAGCAGATTAGGTAAGTGGTGGTATCATCTTGGCGGGTGACCACCACTTGTTTTTATGTTCCATAATCCTTATATCTCCTTACTTGTATTTCCACAGTCCGAAGAGTTTCAGCCTATGGTAAAACTCTGCCTTGACCTTCCGGCGGTATCCGTAAAAATCATCGGTCTTTGCCGGAATGTCCCGGCCTTTTCTCAACAGGCTGTAATATCCGGCTTCTTTCGGATCCTTTGCCGTCAGGCTCTCGTATATCACTATCTCCATGCCGGGAGCCTTTGATATTGCGCATCCGAAAAGGATAAGCTTTATCTCAGGATCTGGGCTGCGACAATAAGTGTCAAGCTTGGATTCGTCCTCTTTGGGTACGTCATAATCAGACATCTTTGCTTCCCTTGTTCTCATCCTCTGGCTCCATTTCTGGTATAATCTTGATTCTACTCAAATCATACCGGCTGTTAAGTAACTGAGTTCTCACCTTTTCATATTCCACAGATAACCTGCGCATTTCTTTCGCCAAAGGCTTGCTGTCTACTGCCTTAAATTCATACTCGCCGTAAAGCCGCAAGCCATTCCTGGCATATACGCCAACAGTTCCCTCTTTGCATTTAAGCAGGTTTGCAATCTCTTTTGCAGTGTGCATTCCAACAAACTGCTCATTTTTCTTAACGCTGTAAATTGTTACCGCCGTCTGCCTCACCTCCTAAATTTCAGTTTTAATGAGTATTGATACTCACCGTTATGCTACTTTTTCCAGATACATCTCCAGAGCCTTTCGGATCACCCAGGACATTGACCGGTCCTCTTTCTGACAGTAGAGCATTAACCTTTTCAGCTGCTCCGGTTCCATAGTGATGTTCTGTTTCACGTATTTCTCAGCGGCTTCCTTTTTCGGTCTTCCTCCTGCCATACCGATACCTCCTTTTCGATGTGTAGCTTTCTTTATTTTTCTGGTTATTTCAGTTTACACAGACTCATTTTTCTTCCTGTGGCATTTTCCCCTCCAAATTATCTTTTACGCGATCATAAAGAAAAGCTTCCAAATTATCGGATGCTTTTTTATTTTCTCGGCCAAACGCAACGCCACTTCAGCGTTTACATTCTCCCAATTTCCAGTATCGATGACATATCCGTTTTCAGATATTGCTATATCTTGAATAAATATCGAGAAATCGAAACCGTCAAGCCACCCTTGCTGATATGCCTTGTTAAGTATTGCTTTTCCTTGTCCCGTCATTTTCCATACCTCATCCAAATTTCAGTTTAACTGTTTTTCTTATCCCATGCGGCTTTTACTTCTTCAAGATTTCTCCCCGTTGGATATCCATCAGGAGGTACGGGGCAATCTGGATTATTGCATTTAACCATATACATTATTCCTCCACTTCTCCATCTTTCAACGATTATATTGTTTTTGCCACAATACCTGCACTTCTTTAATTTTTCCATATTTGTCTCTCTAATTCTTAATTTCCTAATTTGTATTTTTCTTTCAGCCTCTTGATTATAGTTTGCCGTTTAAGTCCGCAGCGCACGCTTCCATCATTGCCTTCTCCAATAGAGCAACGTAATTGTGTTTTTCGCCCATCAAAATACGGCAAGCAGGCTATGCAATTTTCACATTTCATTTTCCGTCATGACCTCCAAATCTTAAATTTACAGCCTTGCCATAAATTTCTTAAATGCCTTTGATGGTTTTCTGGCCCGACTCCAATCAAGTTCTGATCCACAGTGCGGGCAGGCAACGTAATCTTTTGCCACTCCAAAACCACAATTCGAACACTCCCAGTCCAGTTCAAAATTTTCGTTATCCGAATCTTCAGAAAAATAGGCAACAATTTCTGGAACGGCAACATTTACCAGCTTAATTTTTTTCATACCTTTCCTCCAAATCTTAATCTAATTACGCCTTAGCAAATCTCCTCAAACCGATATCTCTGTGCACAGTCCGGATATTTTTCATGATCTACCTCGCTGGCAAACATGTCGTACGGGCGAGCGTATACCTCATAATTCCCATAAAGTGCCTGGTAAACAACCAGCACTTCTTCGGTCTCTGTATGTGTCGCAAGACACATTATTTGGTAAAGGCCGCCCTTGAAATGCCTGTAAACCATTCCGGTATTAAGTTCTCTGTTTTTCATCTTCATCCGACCTTTCTTCCTGTTCTTCCATCTCTCTTTTGCCCCAAGCGCTGCCACGAGCGAAGCCACAAAAACCACAAAACCGCCACTTATAAATCCAGCTCCAAATAATGCCATTCTGCACCTCCGTTGATTTTTATCTGATTTTTAATTTACTTTCTCTTCCCGCCTGTCCTGCTGCGCTTGTGCCAGGCTCTCCGGAGCTGGATCCGCCCGTAGCGTTCCAGCAGCCGGTCAATCTTTTCGAGCTTGCCTTTCTCAATCAGCGTAAACTCCATTTAGATCACCTTCGCCCTTCCGGATACCTCCAGAAAGTCTGTGGCTCTGTACAGCTCTGCCACATCACCCCGAAGGTCATCTTCCCAATACTGGCTCATATCCTCATCTATACATTTGAGGATCAATGCATAATACTCCTGTTCGCATTCCATAGCGGCTTCCCTGATATCTTCCAGAGTGAGTTTCCCGCGTTCCTTGCGCACATTCAGCATCCAGTTTCCTGCGGCATCATATGTTACTTCGGTGCTCAAACCTTTTTTCATGGCATCACTCCTCCCTGTACGGTTCCGGCAATGGCATCCAGGCAATTACAAATTTATTTCCCGGGCAAATAACTCCACTATCCGTAATTCGCGTATCTCTGAAATCTTTTCTGTACTGCAAGAATTCCCAGTACGGATCTGAACAATCTGTTCCAGCCGGTTTTCGTCTGCCGATTGTTATCGGTCCGTATTCTTTGCTGCCATAAGTTTGTTTTATCATGACGATTTTTCCTGGCTCCGGCAGTCTCTCGGCTACCGGAGTCCATCCTACTGCCGCCTCGTCCTCTTCTTCTGCCTGGATCATCTCTTCGTCCATAGGCTCAGCTTTGCCAAGTTCCAGCCCAACTATCGGAGCCTCGCTGCCTGTAATGGCAATCACGCCAATCTGATTATGTGGCCATATAATCCGGTCTTTCGGTTTCATTGCCAGAAAACGCACATCTTCGTCTTCCGGCCATCTGCTGAGATACTCTTTTAACGCTTTTACCTTCATTTTTCTTTTCTGTTCTCCTTTACCATTATTACCTGCACCTGTTCTGCCGGAATATCCGCATACTCTCCGGTATCCAACATCACACCGTATACACCATCATAGCTGCCGATCACGGTACCGCAGAATCTGTGATGCTTATGTTCTGCGCTCATGATTCTTACACGGATATCAAAACCTTTTAAAAGCTTTATCATGCGTCCCCTCCAATCCACTCTTTTACGCTGTTATTGACAATGCTGTCATAGTCAGTGTCGCGTTGCTCGAAGTTGCAAAAGGAATTCTGCTTCTTCTGCTGCCCGCCCTTTTTCGCACTGTTCTGCGCTCTGGAAAACCAGCTATTAAGGTGCCTGTTAATTCCGGCACGAGTCTTTTTATATGTAGGGTTGGCTTTATTCCATCCAATAAGTGACCTTAACTCCTGTTTAGCATCTATGGCCGGGTAAAGCTTTTGCCACTCTGCAAGCGCGTTTTCTGTAACAGCATACTCAGTTCCGTCAACCAAAGGTATGTATCCAACAACAGGACTGTTGTCTTCCGGCTTTTCTTCTTTCTTTTTCTTCTTAACCACTGGTTTTTCATCTTCATTACCACTGGTTTCTTCCGTGTAGGTTTGTTTCGCCGGACGCCCACCTTTCGCCCCATCAGCCTTGCGCTTGATGTTGGCATCAATCTGGGGCTGTGCCATCTCAAAAATGGACATATACGCCGCGTCACTGCCGTCATCCTCCGGTTCTATTCCATCCAGACCGTAATCAATGATGGCCCACAGCGCCTTAAGCTGTTCCGTTTCCGGTCTGCGCTTGATAGCTTTTGCGAAGCTTGCGTAAAAAATGAAGCTATCTCTCATCTCTTCCGGCCTCCCACTCTCTGTAAATCTGGATCCAGTCGGTAAGCCGCATGGTTACCAACCATTCGCAGCGGTCGCGCCGATGGAATACCGCCGGAAGCAGGCCGGGCAGTGCGTCATGTACCGCCTGTGCTACTGCATCCAAAAGATTCAACTTCTCGACCCGCTTGCACTCAATATGGATGCCAGGAAGGCCGATCACATCTGCGTTGCCCGCTGCACCGCAATACTGCTGCCCTCTTCTGGTGTCGTATCCCTCCTCCCGGAGTATCCCGGCAAGCTCGAGTTCTCCACGCTTGCCCTTTTCTCTCTGTGCTTTACCCATCGTAACCTCCAAACAACGATAACTGCCCATCTACTTGCTGGTCACATTTTTTCATAAAAATCTTTGCGCCGCGTTCTGATTCTTTTATGCTGGCGGCACGTCTTTCTTGTGATAATATCCAACGCTCTGCCGTTTTCCGTTCCTCGCGAGTAACACGGGGAATATAATATCCTTTACCTGTAGCTCCTATAAAAACCGCATAATCTTTTCTGATGCTCTGAATCGCATCTCTTACAACTCGATCATCGAGACCCGTCATGCGGCATAAATCATGTCTTGTTGTCGCATTTTCTCTCCCAATGCCTATTGCGTTGTGCACAATGGCTATTTCTTCAGGAGATGCTTTATAGTCTCCCATAGCCCTCCTTTCTGCCCCGCAGGTCAGATATCAGCGTGCGGGGCAATATCAATGGCATCAATATACTGTCGTGACACATTAATCAAAGCCATGAGCTATATGTAAAGCCTTGCGGCTATACATCATAAATATGATTTGCCAAACTCTTGCCGGAAGTCATCACGGCTCCCGTAATGCTCCTCGTAGTATGTCTGGGCCATCTGTTTCAATATCCGGTCAATCTTTAAATTCTCTTCCGATCGGATGAACCTTGCCCCATTTGGGTGTAGGTCTGGCCGCAGCGGTATCACAAACCCTCTTGCTTCGGATTTCTTCTTAAACCCCTGTCGGCTCTCAAAGATATGGTGCCGCTCTACCGCAGATGAGCCGGTAAAGTAGCAGTGGTCCATATCGTCAGTAAAAACGCTCCAAAGTCTCTTAGCCATCTTCCCTCCGGTTCTGATCGTAAAGCTGCTTCATCCGTTCCAGTTCTTCCGGTGTGGCTGTCTCAATGCCAAGTACCTTACACTCGTAAATCAGGCCATCCAGAAGGTGCGACATCTCAGCTGTGTCGTAGCGGCTGGAACCCATCAGAACAACGTATGTACGGTAGTTGATTCCGTCATTACCTTCGACCACCTGTGATGTCGGGCGGAGGTGAAACACCGTCCTTTCCATGACATCGTTTTCGGCTTCTTCCGTGTCCGGGATTCGTACATAACACCTGGAACCGTCCACCAGTTCCACTTGCCCGTATTCCCGCAGCATGATGTTGTGTGCCCGTGGTTTTGATATGTGGAGGTCTTCGGCAAGTTTTGAAAGGAGTACCCAGTAGTATGCGTTGCTGTCAAGGCTTCTTTTTTCTCTCCAGTGCGCCGCCTTAATCCGCAGCGGTTTATCCGCAATGCCGTCAATCTGGCCGGATACATCGTCCTCAATCTCAAATGTCAGCCGGAATTTGCCAGATACCCAGTCTTTGGAAGCACTTATCAGCCTTCCTTTGCTCTCCACGCTTAATCATCTCCCCATTTGGCCTTGAAAGCATTCAGAATGTTTCCAGCATCAGTTTCTGTCAGGGTTTCCCAGGTGCGTCCCTCTTTTTTTAGCCAGGACTCCATATTGACCTTGTGCTGCTCTGCCAGCATTTTGATAGTATTAATCTGGGCTTCGCTTGCCGCATAAGCATAAAATGGGGCTTCCGAAAACGGTCTCTGTTCTTCTTTCATCCACATGTCAAAACCAAGTCCCGTATGGATTGCAACGCATTTGACGAACGACCGGGTCATACTGTTCCAAACTCGCTGCTGGCTCATGCTGTTATCCTTAACCGGGTTCGCCCCATTCATGACCGGGGATTGCATGATGTACTCTTTGTCGTCGATCACGACCTTGATGCGGGTTTCGTAACAACGGTTTGTGATTCCGTTCTTATCCGAAAACTCCAGATCAGTATAATAAAGGCTGCTACCAGTTCTTGGGTTCGGAACTGGCTCAAAATATACCGTTTCTGCGCCGTATGCGTGCAAAAGCTCCACACACATAGCCCAGTTTAAGTATTTAATGCCGTCCCGCTCCACGCAATAATCACTTACATCGACCTTTCTCAGTTCCTTATACGGTTTCAGCATCGTCATCGTCCTCCTTTACCCAGTTACCGGAGAAGAAAAACTCCACGAACAGCTGCTTGTCTTTCTCCGGCATCTCATCCAGATGTGCTTTTGCATAGTCATATGCTTCGCATTCTGGAACTCTGTGGCCGTCCTCCGGCCCTATTCCGCACCACATGGCGCATCTCCTGTCAGAATAGCAATCATCTCAGGGCCTCTCACATAGCTCCCTGTTTCCGATCTAAGAAGAGCCAGAGCCGCTTCAACGCGCCCTGCTGTTCTCATCAACTTCGCAAAATCCTCATACGGGATTGCAACCATATTTTTCTCACCCATCTGTCTTTACCTCCTCATAATCTTACTCTTAGGGTTCTCAGCGTTTCGTCCCTCATATTTCTTGCTATTTTTCTCATAAACCTCGGCAACTGTTCATCTGGTATAACGATTGACACGCAAAAGCCCTTATCTTCGTCAAGCGCGTCCACTATTATTCCTGTATATTTTGCTGAAAAAAGTTCGTCCAGCTCTTTTTCATTTATGGCTATACCTCGTGCGCTCTCGCAACATTTATAGTTTTCCATATTGCCTTTCTGGATTAATCCTGTTAAACTGTAACTGTAATTTATTTACCAGTTGGCCGTTCAGCTCCGTCAAGCTGACGGCCTTTTTCTTTGGCTTCGCGTACCCGGTGTAACGGCTCGCGCCTGTCAGCGCT
>OIZP01000545.1_pt1 | contig 23626 bp, 24 predicted proteins | sample 1588531 | NCBI WGS metagenome assembly OIZP01 (sample SAMN03283283) | human gut metagenome | biome: human-associated habitat; material: feces | host: Homo sapiens | place: Peru | collected 2012
GAGCTAATTTTAAATTCCATAACACGCTTTCATCTTCTATTAGCCCATAATTTTGGAACAGATAGCCTATTGTATATCTTCTCAAAATCATAGCATTTTTACCGTTCATGGACAAATTTTGATGACCGTCAATAGTGATTGTTCCCTCAGATATATCAGTAATCAATCCTATTATATTTAAAAGTGTCGTTTTACCTGCCCCACTTTTCCCTACAAGTCCCACAAATTCGCCCTTTTCTCAGAATACGCAGCCACTGTTATATCAGAATTAGAAGTCTACAATAATACTCTTAGAGCAGTATCTTCTTATTCCAAGGAAGAACATACATCTTCATCTGGCGGAGAGAGATTTATATACAACAATTTATTTTGATATTAGCAATGTAAACGGAGTCGGTATTATTTTTTTAAAGAAAGTTATCACTGGAGGTTTTCTACACAATACTAAAGCTATTCCAACCACCCGCATAGCAGGTGGTTTATTTGTTTTCTAAAGCTGCGTTTTTGGGAACCAAAAACTCCACAATAGAAAACAGGGCCTTGCCCTAACAAGAAAAACACAGGGAGATGTCTTTATCTTCCTGTGTTAAAAATGAAGCATTGATTATTTTTATATGAGAGGGATTATCGGACAGGCCTATATCGTGTTACAAAGTGTTGTAAAGCCTGCAATTTCGTGATTTTTAAAATTGACCGTTTTATAGGATAGTATAAAAGTTTGTTAGAGAATCTTAAAAATAAACATTAAAATTATATAAATCACCACTATTATAGAATACTATAAAAAATAATTCAAAACAATTCTTTTATTTTTTAAAAGCATGGTATATATTAATGTATACAAAAACATGCGCATTCTTTTAAAGTTGTCTATAAATCTTAAACTCCTCAAGAAAGGAGGAAAATCATGAAAAGAGAATATTGGGCGTTATTAGTTTTTGTGTTAATAATAGTATTGCAGTGGATTGGATTAGGATTTCATGGTCAAATAAGGTTTATTTTTTTGATAATTATATTAGTTCTAATTGTTTTATATGCAATATTATTGCGAAAATAGCAAAAGTGATTTGTGAATAGTGAGGTAAAGGAACAAGGTGAAGCCGATACACTTAGGGCAGTCCTACGGAACGGACACAGCCAGTACCGCAATGATACACTTGCTTTGTGAGTCTGTTAGTCTGTTCATGGTTTTGTGTGAATTTCGGTTGCAGCTTGATTGTTTTGTGGCAAATAGCAATTGTTATCGGAACAATTGTTTTAGGGAAAAAGTTTGTTTCAAAGCAAAGTGCGGGAATATTTAGTATATTTTACTATTTTATATTGTTTCTTTTTTGCAGTAGCATTGTATTATATCTAGCATGGAATTTTGTGAAAATTTCTATTGTAAATGATAAAGATTTTGTAAATGAAACAGGGACACTAACGGTGTATCATAGTAGAGATATTTTAAAATCAGACGATTATGAATATTTCCTATATGACAAAGTAGGCGTGCTGTATCGCAGATATCTAAGGGATATGAAAGATGAAACGGATTATTGAGAAAAGAAGATCAAATGATTGATATGGAAGTGAGATGGAGTGATGGATGGAAAGCAGGAAATGTTCTTCAGATTTATGAAAAAGCAGTGGTCATTTTTGCCGTTGGTTTTTTTCCTTTTTTTACAACTGATAATTTGGGGAATAGAAGAATTAACGGACTCTACTTTGCGAAGTCTTCCACATATGTTCTTGATGTGGTTTGGTATTTTATCATCCCTATTATTGATTTGGGAATTGAGCAAGAGTTTCTTTGCTTGGGGCAGGAAAAGAGGAATGCGGCTGCTTTCCGTCATAAAGAAAATATGGTATGGTTTCGTAGTAGTGATAGGAATAGTTGTCATTTTGATAGGTTTGTTTATCAGTATATTTACTTATACACCGGAACATATTGTGGTGCAGAATGGGGTGCGGATGGTAGCCAGTGTAAATAGTTTCCTTCAAGAACAAGTGTATTATTATGAATATAAGAATCTGATTTTTCGAGGTAGTGAGGAACTTGGATATGAGAATTATGGAAATGGTGGCAGGGATCCGTTGGAAGATGAGAATAGAGATCCACGTTATAAACATTTTAAAGAGTAAAAGGAAGTAAAGAAACGGGAAAGAACCTTTGGTATCGAAATCGGTTACGTTTTCGATGCCATTCTTTATAAACGCAGTTCATTCTTCACGCTTCCAGTATCGCCTTGATACCTTTTGCACTTCGCATCGCCACGTCCCGGAAGTGATTTCCGGGGTTCAGCTCCCAGCGCACATCCACGCCGACCTCCCTGCGCCGTATACAGCGTAAGCTCCTTTTCACATATTTGAAATCTGATCTTCTCCATTTTGTCACCATACATCAATCCGCGCTCTAATCAATCAAATCCGCTTCTTCTCTTTCATCCTAAGGAGTCTTTTCCTTCATTTCAAACGTTTTTGAAGCCAGGTTCACGGCTCCTCCCAGAACAGTTCGTCCAGTGTCCGGTTCAACGCCCTGCAGATCGCGATGCAGAGTCGGATCGTCGGGTTATAATCGCCCTTTTCGATGGCGTTGATGGTCTGCCGCGACACACCGACGAGATCTGCCAGCTGCTGCTGTGACAGATTCAGCGCCGCCCGCGCCGATTTCATCTTCAGGTTTTTCATTCCGCCGAACCTCCCCGTTTGTCCACCCACGCTTTCAGCAACAGGTTCACGATGATCAGCGCGAAGAACGCAAAGATCAGGAGATAGATGCCGCCATCCCAGGTGAGGATGCCATCGACGATCACGTCGCCAGCACTGGCATGCCCCCGGAAACTCAGGTACTGCATCACCATCACCGCCACCATGAGCACGATGGCTGCGTTCGAGCCCGACGCCTGCCGGATGCCCCAGTACGCATCCTTCCAAATATCATAGAGGATGACCACCAGACATCCCACCATGAGGCAGGCCATCATGAGGAGTGAAAACTCGATCGGCAGTGCACCCACGCACTCCTCCCACAGCACCACTGCCGCAAGCGAGAAGGCCAATGTCAAAAAGCCGTAGCGAAATGCTCTCCCTCGAATCAGTTCCTGCCGCTCATCATAACCACTGTAATCCTTATCCTTCTTAAACAGGATGATCTTGAATATCTGAACCGCGATAAATGCAGCCGTAAATGAGAAAATCTCTGACATATCCGTCGTCCTCCTTCCGACATAATGTAAAATATATCTTACATCTATAGCATATATTGGGTGCGTCATTATGTCAAGAATATTTTACATTTCAAAGCATCAAGATGAGATCTAGGCCGGCTTTTACTTAAATCAAAAAAGGACAGACTCTCAGATCTGCCCCATAAACAGGACGATCCTTCCAGTATCTGTCCTTCTATTCTTTATACGTCGGCTTTTACGCCTTAAAGCCAGTCATCTCAAAGCCGCATTCTTCAGCCACTTCGACACGTTTATGCTTCAAACCCGACCATCACCGAGCCCGGCTCTGCATAGTAGCAGCACAGCGCCCGCTCCGGGTGGATCACGCCATTGAAGATACCGAACAGCTCCTCGATCCGCATCTTGAGCTGCAGCGCCGCCGCCTCGTTCTGGTTGTGCGCGATGATGACCCTGCCGCCGTTGTATCCAAGTTCCTTCATCTTCTCGAGAATCAGTACCAGCACCTTCTTATCGCCACGGCACTTGCCCTTGAAGTCGAGCGTTCCCTCCGGGTCCGCGGTGCCTACGATCCGGATGCCTATGAGGCCGGTGCCCTTCGCGATCACGTGACTCACACGGCCGTTCTTCGCGAAATTATCCACCGAAGCCAGCGAGAAGTAGAGATGCTGCTGGTAGACCGCAAGACCTTTTTGTATACCAAGATTCTCTAATCTCGTTGCAACATCACACATGTTTACAATCTCCTTTCCATCGAGCTTCACGATATCAACATATCGATTATCGCCCGTTAAAACTGCCATCAGCTTCAAAAATTTGTCTATATGCTCAATTTCCATTGGATCATTCGGGATATAGTCGGGATCTTTCCTTTTTTCCACAAAGAAACGGGCAGGCAACAGATTTAACTCTGCTCCCTGCCCAATCTTAATATCACTTACTTCTTATAACCTTTCTTGATCTTCACGTCCTCGTCGGCTGTAATAAATACGGATACCACGTTCGGATAATCAGCCAGCGCGTAGTCAGCACAGCGTCCGATAATTACGCAGGATTCCTTGTCCGCAAGGTTTTTGATCGTATCAAACTGCGCAAGGAAGATCTTGTGGTTGATCGGCATATCCATATATGCAGAGTTCGTATATCCAAGGGAATATGTATCCATTACCAGGGAATATAAGAAACTGCTCGTCGGCTTCTCGTCGTGGGTCTCAAACAGCTCTTTTCCCGCTTTTGCCTATTTCCATATATTTAAGTCAGATAAAATGGATAGGGTGATTTCTGTCTCCTTTTCACCAGTAGCTTGCTTTTCACGTTGAATGTTGGTGGCAAAAAAGTATGTATTATCTGCATTTTTCTACGAAACCGATAAGCTAGCCGTTGATATCCTGTCCGTTTACACGTCCTGTCCCGGTTTTTCCATAGAAGTCTCCAAAAGCAGAAGAAGCTTTAACGAATGAATTTTCGTAAAAACTATTTTATGTTTTGCTCTTGAAGTTTTCCATTTTTCATTTCAATAATTCTATCAGCAAATTTACAAATTCCTTTATCATGAGTTACTAAAATGATTGTTTTTTTTAACTCTATTTTTATTCTAAGTAAAATTTCTAAAATCAATTCTGTATTAAAAGTATCTAGATTTCCCGTTGGTTCATCAGCTAATATTACTTTAGGCTCATTTATTAACGCTCTACAAATTGCAACGCGTTGCTTTTCTCCACCAGACAACTCATAAGGATAATAATCTTTTTTTTCACTAATCCCAAGTACTTTTGTAAGTTTTTTCATTTTTCTTTCAGCAATCGTACTTCTTGCTCCATCAAGAATTTGTGGCACTAATATATTTTCCCTTACGGTCATCTCATCTAGTAATCTATAATCCTGAAATATAAAACCTATTTCTTTTCTACGATACCCCTCCATTTCGGATTCTTTACACTGATATAATTCCTTATTGGTATAAAAAATAGATCCGGCAGATGGTTTCTCAATTCCACCTAACATTTTTAATAATGTAGTTTTTCCTATTCCAGACTTTCCTACAACAACAATAAATTCATTATCTTTTATTGTTAAATTCAAGTTTTTTATTACATAATTTATATTTTTTTCACGTGTTCTTATATTCCATCTTTCATAATATTTACTTACCTCATTAAGTGTATATAATTCCATGTCCTTTCCTTCCCTTTATTGTGGTTCTGAATCAATTTTATATAGCTTTGCCATTAGCATTGCAATACAATAATAACTTCCATATTGAATTAACAATATTAACACGCATACTGCCAAATAATAAATGAAAATCTTACTAAACTCACCTTCCTGATAAAAATATATTATTCCTAAGAGTAAAATTCCCCTAACGCACCCTAATATCATTGGATAAAATGCTATATTTTTAATTTCATGAAAAAAATACTTTTTTCTATCTTTTTGAGACATTCCCAATGAAAAAAATAACTTATACTTGTTTGTTATAGAAGAATGATTTACTACTTGTTTTATTAAAATAATTCCTTGTCCTTCTAATATTAAAAATATACCTATGATACATACTAAAATTAACACATATTGATCATTTTTCTGTTCGATTTCTATCGCTTCTGTACGTTTCCAAACATATACTCCTTTTTTTATTTTGATGTTATTTCTATCCCCATACCAAAGACTCCATTTATCAATAGCATTAATTTTAAATTCATAATCACTGATAACTAAAATATTTTCTAGTTTTGATGAAACATTTTCTCCAAAAATAATTTCCCATCTACTATCCTTTACTTTATAATCTGCTTCCTCAGAATTGAAATATATCTTTATTTCTTTTTTCCCTTCTAATGGTTTAAAATCCTCAGAATTATTTTGTGAAATATAAATTACTTCCTCGTTGGATAACGTTTCCTTTTTTTTAACCATATCTTCATAAGATGATAATGAAAATATTGCAATACTTTTTCCTTCTTCTGTTTTTCCTTGAAAAAATGGATATGATTCCTTCAAAAAATTAGTACCTTTCCCATAAACAACAAATTCATATGGGTATCGTTCTTGATAATTACTTTCAATTTCATCTGATAAATTAGATAAAATAACTCCTCCTAATACAAAAATAACTATAAAATTAAGTAAATAAATACTTATTATAAGTTTAGAATTTAATTTATATTGATACAACACCGCATTTGACGTAATAATTTTTTTATAGTCCCTTTTTGATTTGCATTTAACAATCCATCTTAAACATTCCGTAGAACTACTAATAAGATAAAAAGAAATCAACTGTAATACAGCTGCATAATATATAGTATGATAATTTAAGCAAAATATTATTGCCACACATTCTATACATACACCTAAAATGGGTTTTAGATAATAAAATACTTTTGTATCATAGTTATAACTTATATTTTCATTTAATCCCTCCCAAAATTCTAGCATATTCCTTTTTAAACTATGATAAAAAGCAATAATTACTGACACCAAAATGAGCAAAACAAGTATTACACAAACTGCACTTACACTAATAAAATAATTTTTCAAGAAATCTATTAAGAAAATCTTTTTTTTTCGACTCCATATAGCACTTGTCATACAAAGACATATTAAATTAACAACTATTGTGCTTTTTACCCCTATTAATAACAATGTAATACAATAATCTTTATATAATATTTTCCAAAAATCTTTTTTCTTTATTCCTAATATAAATAAAAGAGAATATCGATGCGCCTTAATTTTGATTGCACTGGTTAATATGTACATTATAATAAACATTAAGCCAATTATTAAAAATATTAATACATAAAAAAAGATCGTTCGAATATTCTCTGTTCCCTGATTTTCCCCTATATTCTTCATAGCAACCAGATAACTATTTATAACAAAACTTAAAGGAAATATTGCCAAAATGAAACTGATAACTCCCATCATTTCCTCTTTTGAATTATCAATCTGTTTTTGTATTTGACACATATTTACTTTATCCATACTTATTCTCCATAATATTTAATCTATTTTCTTAATGTAATTACGTACTATGCAAAAGTTTTTATTAATATGTACGCTTTTAAAATACCTATTCTAATATGTTTTATATAACATCATTTTTTCATTTTCAATAGACAGGCAAAAACAGCAGAAAACTCGGCTATTTTTGCAAAAGTTAACTCTTATTTTAAGAAAGTAGTATCTGAAAATGCATATTCCTATTGTAAGAAATTATGATTCCAGTAATATGGCAATCAACATTCCAAAATAAAAACTATTCTCGATTGTTTTGACTACAATCCACAGGAATTTTTGCTATTAATCTAAAAATCAAAATCCTCTTGCGAAACGTAAGTATGCTTTACCTTAAGAAGATTTCTTATATAGAAAACACCTTTATATTTTTCTATCTTATTCAAATTAAATATTTAAAAGCAATCAAAATACTTAACTGAATATTACAATAAACGCTCTATTTTTCTTAAATGAACATTCCACCAAACGACTCTCATCTGCTTCTCAGTAATATGAATAATCTAGCTATTTAATATCCAACTATAAGCGTTATAATTGTATGCAGTATACATTATAAATTTGATTATAAAAAAAAGCCCCAAAATAGGCTTTTTTTATACAAGCTAAATCACACTTGCTTCCTATGAAACTCTTTAACTTAAAAATCATAAAACATTTTACACATAAAGTATAATATATGACAACAGGAACTAAATTCATACCATTTTTCATAATCTTATAACACCGTAAATATAACAGACACAGTAAATATATTGTCATTAACATCTATTTGTAAAATACCACCATATTTATTTACACAATCCGCTACATTCTTAAGCCCAATACCATGTTTATCTGGCTCTTGTTTAGTTGAACAAAAATCGTCTCCTTTCTTTTTAACTATTCCATCAAATTTATTTTCAACTCTTATCATTAAGAAATGTCCCTTTTGTGTTGCGAATACATTAATATCAATGTATCCATAATCAATTTTTTTTGTTGCTTCAATAGCATTATCAATAATATTTCCCATGATAATTATTATATCAATATCTTGAATAAAATCTAAAGGTATTCCTGGTTCAACATATGCCTGATAATTTATTTTATTATCAATAGCTTCTTTCTTTTTTTCGCATAGAATAGTATTCAAAACTTTGTTCTTACAAAAGAATTCTTCCTCCATCGCCCCTATCCGTATCTTCATATTTTGAATTACTGATGTAATCTCTTCATTTTGATCTTGTACGGCCAAATTTCCTATTGTTCTAAGCATAAACTTTAAATCATGCATATAATTTGATTGTTCTAAATTTACTTTTTCCATTCTATCATAATATTTCTTTTCCAAATCTGTTTTTAAAGTAAGCATTTCCAATGCTTGATTCTCATAATTAAGTCTAAATATATATTCATATAAAAAGAATATAATCGCATTTGCAAAAAGTAATAGAATACATCCAACTAATAAAATTCCTTCATTTATCCCTGATACTTCCACCATTAAGCCCGAATAAAGCAATGCACTATATATTCCAAAAGTAGCAATTGGCAAGACTAACGAATATAATAATATTTCATTTTTTATCCCATATTTTTGTTTGTTTAACTTTTTCTTAATTATAAACAACGTGACAAAAGTTATCAATTTTTCCAAACATATCACTATAAATCTAGCTAAGTGAGATTGATTCTCCCAACTATACCCTTCATCAAGTATCAATGAAAGAACAAATTCACAAAGAATTTCTACTCCAGCAAAAGTGGTAAAAAACACAGTAAAATAGAATACTCTTTCTTTTAATTCTTCTTCATATAATAGACTATAAACCGCATAATAAATCAAAATATTAGCAATCAAATTTAATTTCGAATTGCCTAAGGAATTAATCCCATAAATCAAACCAACTACCCCTATATATATAGCAATATAAAATATCGGAGAGCTGTATCGTCTACGTAGTAATCCCCTAAAAAATAACTCGAAAATTGTAACTTCAAAAATACATGTCATTATATTTAAAAATACTTCCATGATAATTATCTATTCCTCTTATACTTTCCACCAAGATAATCTGCAAACCTACTATGAAATATCTTTCTTTTAGATCTTGAAATATTTAACGTTGTTAAATCCTCCAATGTTATAACATCATTTTTTATTCCTATAATTGCTTTAAAATTTACAATATAACTATTATGAGCATATTCAAAAGATTGATTTTTTAATTCTTCATAAGTATCTATCAACTTTTTGTTGCTTGCAAATTCATAACATTGATTATCCTTTTTTGAGAATATATGGATGCAGCACCCTCTTTTTATGTTTGAAATATACGTTATATTATCAATAGCAATTTTATCCATTCTGCCATCATTTCTAACAACAATATATACTTCTTTTTTGTTCTCTATCATCTTATTGATAATGTTTTTTAATTCTTCATCCATTTTATTTTCTGTATAATTTTTCATCAAATATCTAAATGGTTGAACATCAAAAAATTCTGGTTGCGGTAATTGTATTCCTGTACAAAAAACAAGTACAGCATCTTGATTTCTTTTTCTAAATTTAATAGCAGCTGTAATACCATCAATTACGCCCATCTGCATGTCTAAAAAAACCAGATCAAATTCCAACTCCAAATCATCTATAAACTCTTCCCCCGAATAATATTTACAAATTGAGCTTCTTTCAGATTTTCCCAAGACCTCTTTTATTTTTTTTTCCAAATATTCAGTATATGCTATGTCATCATCACAGATTGCTATTCTATACATCTGGTGCTTCCTCTCTTATTTTTTAATGCTTTTTTACAGCTTATATTATAAAATAATTTAAAGAATTATCAACCTATTACCTTCTGATGATCCTGTTATCTCTTATTCTAATTCCTTTTTTAATCAACAATTATACGTCAAATTATATCATTGCTCAAAATATCGGTTAATAGCTCATTATATAAGACAATAAAGTCAAAAAATATTTAGACAAAGATAGCCATAATAAAATCCAGAAGCGGATAGAAAATCTTGAATCTGAACAAACTACTACTGTCCGGGAAAAACAGGAATTGCAGAAAAAGCAAAGACACTGAATATCATCCGACAGAATTTCACAGCACTGCTTAATGCTCCAGAGATACAAATTCCCATATCAGGAAAAGAGCCCACTCTCTAATAAGAAGAGGTACATACTTAGCGGACCTCTTCCTTTCCATCTAATCTATTTTTGCACTACCCTATCATACTTGCGCCAGGAAGCAGTACAAGCATACTTATTTCTATCAAAAAAGAAAAAGAGCATATGGATTTGACTCCATACACCCTATGATTGTAATCTTCATCTTTTCATAGAAAAAAGATCCTCGCAAGGTAGAAGGTTAACAAACCTTGTCCTTACAGGGATCCTTTCAATTACTACTGAAGATGCCGAAATGTGGTATTAACCGACAGCTCTTTCATATCTTAATCAATATTTACCAATCAAATCAATCTGTCAAAAGAATAAACCATTCAGAACTTGACGATTCATCCGCTACCTGAACAATCGATGCTCCATCATTAGTACTATTATTCAGCACACCCAAATATAATCCACTCCATCTGTTTTGAATCTTATATTTCCCATCAGACGTAGTAGTAATCTTCCATTGCTGATTCCAACCACCGTTATATTCGTACTGAACTACTTGTGCATTTTCATTTTGAGAAAGACCGCAAACATCTAAAACTTTACCACTGTTCTTATTTACAATTTTATAATAGCTACTGTCTACCTTTTCAAATATCCACTTTTGGCTGTCCCACTGGTCATAAGTATATTGTTCTACCTGCGCATTATTGTCTTGTGATCCAGTTGCAATATTAACCGATTTTTGGCTATTGATATTCATCATTTCATATGAACAATCAGTATTCAAATAATCTGGAGCTAATTTAAATGCATTTAAAGCATTTGTGAAATGCAACTTATTATTCCCAACTAATTCTGTAGCTCCCAATGTATAACCATCTGGTACAACAGACGAATTTAATTCTGGTTCCCAATAGAATACTCCTATTCCTTTATTGTTAGGAACCGATTTAACAGCGTTAATTTCTTTTCTTAACAGTTCATATGTTCCTTGTGAATTACTTTCGAGCTCACCGGTTTCACAAATCATCACATCTTTACCATACTGTGATGCCATTTTATTCAAATTATACGCAACATTTTCTATACAATCTCCATCATAACTCGAAGTCCAATACGGATAGTATGACATACCTATCACATCTGTTTTTCCACCACATTTCGTGATAAAGTTTTCAAAAAACCATGCGAAATGGCTTATCCCACTTCCATGCGTAAGATGTGTAACTACCTTTGAATTAGGACTTATCGATTTCACCGCATCATATCCGCTATTCAGATATTTCGTTAATTGAGTAAAATCATTTGACTGATTACTTCCAGTCGGATACAACATACCATAACTAACTTCATTTCCAACCTGTACCCACTCTGGATAAATATCCTCATCTGCTAGCTCAGTCATTATATATCTTGTATAATCATATACATACTTTTCCAGCTCACTAGTCGATGCATTTTTCCATTCTGATGGAACATCTTGAATCAATGGATCTGCAAAATGATCACTATAGTGAAATACAACCATTATCTTCAAACCTAGCTCTTTTGCTCTTTTTGCTGTATATAAAAGTCCCTGAGTATCCGCGTAACCAAGCATACAATTTGTACCATCAGGTTTAGTCCAATAGAAATTCTCCGGTGGTTTTACAAAAACTCTAAGTCTTACAGCATTTACACCCTTTTCTTTTAACAACTCAAGAGCATCTCTTGTATTTCCATTGTCATCCACCCATTCAACGCCTTGTGATTCAAGCTGTGATAAAAAACCTATATCTGCACCATAAATCATTTCATTTTCTGACAAATTATCAGCCGCTTGTACGGGAATTGATGGTATTGACAACACTATGCATAAACAAATCATCATTAAAATAGCTATACTGCATCTTCTGCTACTCTTTTTCATCACCGTTTACCTCCCAATATCTATGCATACCTCGACGTCATCGTCCGTCCACAGTCGAAGGACTGCAGATTCTTTCGAATTTGAATCCTTCCATCTAACCACAGCTAATGCACTTCCTTCAAAAGTTGTTACTGTATCTGAGAAATAATCTTCTTCGCTTGAAGGATTGGCTGTACCAAATCCCTCTAGCACACCATTTCCCGTAACCTTAGCATGAATTATTCTCCTCTGTGTTTCTTGTGGGTTACAAACACCATGTTCATCTTCTAACCACACTTTTACGTATGCTACATCCCGTTCATTCTCGGTAACACGACAAGCCTTTAGCCTTTTTACCGAATCAGCAGTGACAAGTTCATACTTTCCAATCTCTTTCCCTGACTCATATGCTATTGCCTTTAAAGTCCCTGACTCATATGCAACTTCATATGTTGCTGTGTAATGGGATTTTTTTCCAGCTGGCTTCCTACCAAGAGATTTACCATTTAAAAACAATTCTACTTCATCTCCTGATGAATATACATCAACACTGGCCTTTTCTCCTTCATGCCCTTTCCAAGTCCAGCTACTGATATTATCTTTAAACATCCATGCGGTTTTGCTTGCTGTCTGTCCCCTATGCTCCATACGTTCTACCGCAATGTATGGCTGATTTGTTAATCCATATACAATCTCCCGGAAATAACTAATTGGTCTGCGATTTCCAATTAAGTCTATATCTCCAATATAACCCAGTCTTTCTGGATAAATGCTTGTAAAATTCTCTTTTCCATCATAATGGAAAATCCCTACTCCTGCTTCGCCGATATAGTCATAACCTGTCCAGGTAAAATCGCCAATAACATGTGGATATTTTGTAACTTTCTCCCAAAGATTTTCAATATCCGCTGGATATGTTTCTGTCCCAAGTACCGTTTTTCCCGGATGCAGCTCATGCTCAAGTTCATATCTTCCACTCAAATAATTAAGTCCGGTGATATCACAACTCTGGGCACATTCTTCCAGGGCTTCTGTAACAAGTGGATGCTTTGCAAAAAACTCGCCCTTTTCTCCAGACATAAGACTCATAAAGCTATTGAGAGCATTACTTCCCCCACCACTTCCATTGCCTTGTGTGTCCATTCCAAACTTTTCAATGACTTCCTTCATAATAACCTTGAGTCGTTTTCCAGCACAATTCAATCCATTCAAAGCATTTGTAGTAAATCTTGTGGCATCTAGTTCATGAAATCTATTGCACAAAGAACGATTAATCCATGATCCCTGTTTTGTTCCTGCTTCCTGTATCTCATTTCCTACAGAATAAATAACTACCGATGGATGATTATAATCCTTGTTTACCATGTGGTGAATCCATTTTGGTGCTTCCTCTTTGAAAATATCTGAAAAATCATAGGTGTTTTTACCTCGATTCCACATGTCGGTTAACTCATCCATCACAAGCATTCCTAAATGATCGCAAGCATCAAGCATTGCTCTGCTCATAGGATGATGCGAACTTCTTATCGCATTGAACCCTGCCTCTTTTAGTCTTTTACACCGGTACCACTCCGCTTCTGGGAATGTCTCTGCTCCTATCACACCATTATCATGATGAATGCAGGTTCCTCTTAAATTCACTGTTTTCCCATTGATCTGAAATCCATTAACTGGATCAAGTGTAAGCGTCCTAATGCCGAAATCCACTGTATATTCATCACATATTTCGTCCCCTATATATGTTTTGACACAGCACTGATATAAATTCGGATGATCTGTACTCCATTTTTTCGGACATTTTACAGGAATCTGTACTCTTACAGTTTCTTTTCTTTCAGAATAAAATACAATATTCTGTTTTTCTGTTACAACTGTTTTTCCCTCAAATATCAGTTCAACATAGCATTTTGCTTCTATGCCACATTCTTTTGTATTCTTTACGTTGGCACAAACTTCCACAACTGCTACATCATCATTTACAGATAACGTAGTTATTTTCATCTCATCATGTGGAATATAGACACCTTTCCCTGTCCATAAATTCACATCACGATAAATTCCAGAACCCGTATACCATCTGCTATTTGGCTGGTTACTGTTATCTACATCAATTTTTATCAAATTTTCCTGTCCATAACAAATCCATGGCTTTAAGTCTACGGAGAAGCCCATATATCCATTTCTATTTACAGTTGCAAGGGCCCCATTTATCCAAACTCTTGCTGTTCCGTAAATTCCTTCAAACTCTAACACCACATCCTGGTTTTTCCATTCTTCTGGTGCTAAAAATGATTTTTCATAAGTATAAACTCCCCCAGGATAAAAGCCGCTCTGTGCACCTGCCGGACACTCTTTATCTCTTTTTTCACGAATCATAGCATCATATGGAAGTGTAACAATTATTTTATTGTCATCACCATAAAAAGCCTTTAATCTGTCATCCTGATCTACTTTTTCAAATGTCCAGCGATCATTAAATTTCTGACACTGCATACTTTGTTCCTCTTTCTATTTTAATTATTCGCTTCTCTTTCCATGTCTATTCTCTTATTTTCTTTTTCTACTGTCATAAGTCCTAAAAGAACAGTGATTACAACTCCAAGGATTACAGGAATTGTAATATACATACTGAAGATCATATTAATTGCTCCACTTGTCTGAGTTACTGCTGTTCCAACATAGCCGGATACATTTAACAACCAGCCAACTGCTGCTGTTCCTATACCACCACCAACTTTTACTCCAAGTGATGAGCAGCTAAACATCATACCATCAATATGTACACCTTTTGTACGATATGTATATCCACTGATTTCTGCAATCAATGCATTTAATGTACCTGACATTGTTCCTGCAAAAGTTCCTTTTAAGAACATAAACAGAAGCATCATTGGCAGATTCTTCTGCATTGCAAAGAAGATTAAGAAAATACCTAAAATATCACTAATGACATATCCCCAGAAGTTAACTTTCTGCATACTTCCAGTCTTCTTTACTAATATAGGTGTAAAAATCAATGCAATAATAACTGGGAACATCTTCATCATTGAGAATAAGCCCAGTAATGAACCATCACCAAGTACCTGTTTCATAAAGTAAACAGCTGAACCTGTTGTTAAGTTACTCATAAAATAATATACAATATAGATTGCTACTATTAAAATATAATACTTATTGCTAAAAAGAAGTTTTAAAGATTCCCCAAAACTAATCTTATCATCCTGTGTCTTAGACTCTACTTCAACTACAATGTTTTCATCTTCTGGTAATTCTTTTACACAAAGACAACTAATGGTATTTACTACAAGACCAATTGTTCCACAAATAATCGCAACCATTCTCCATCCGGCAGCTCCACCGCCAAATGCTTCTACTCCATTAGTTACTGCAAATCCCATTACAATATTTGTTGCAACAGCAAACATAAAACGAATGGAACCAAGCTGAACACGCTCATTCTTATTTCTAGTAATGAGTGCTGATAATGCTGAGTATGCAATTCCATTTGCTGTATAGAATATAGCATTCAATGCTGTATAAAAAGCAAAGAAATAGGCATATTGTGCTGTTGTTCCAAGCCCACCCGGAATAGAAAACAGCAATACCAAGCATAATGATACACCGATTTGAGCGTATAACATCCACGGTCTTGCTTTTCCTAGTTTTGATTTCGTACGGTCAATCAAGTTACCAAATATAACATCTGAAATTCCATCTAAAAATTTAGATACTAACATCAATGTTCCGATGATTCCTGTGTTTAATCCCATTGTATCTGACAGATACAAAAGCACAAAACTGGATACTAATCCATAACTTGTGTTTGAAGCTAAATCGCCTGCTCCATAGGCTATCTTTTGATACCATTTCAAGTATTTCTTTTCTGTTTCACGCATTACTTTGTAACCTCCTTATTCCTCGGCACAATTATTTTTCATTTCATAAACGCTTATGTTTTTATAATATTACTTTAATAAATTATGTCTTATAATACTACAACATATATGATAGAATATATTTAAGTTTTTATCATATTCGTGAATGAAACGGAGGACTTGTTGAAATGGCTTCATCCTATACAGTTAATAATATTATCGAACAGGATAATTTAAATAGTGGTATTAACTCCTATATCAAGATACTGACACCTATTCAGTTCACTCTCGAAACATGCTGTCAGTCAGATGATAATGCTTATCTCAATTTCTTGATGACCTCACCACGTGAAAATACTTTTTATCATTTTCAAACCAAAAAAGAAATCCACCAATTTAATAACCGAGCCCCACATATCCACGACTTCTATGAATTATTAATTGTTTTAGACGGAGAAATCCACCAGCAGATAGAACAATCTGACCTAGTATTTCATAGTGGAAACTGTTGCTTGATGAACCATAATATCGTCCATAAAGAAGTCTTTTCTTCAGATGCAACACTCTTATTTATAGGTATGTCAAAAGAACTTGTAAAACAACTGTCTGATGATGAACAAAAAGTATATTTTCCAGATATCGAAATGCCAGGAATAAATCCTATATTAAAGTTTCTTACAGACAACCTAGATAATCCTGATACGAAAGAATATTTAGATTTTCTTCCCGCACTTAATAATAAAGACTGGCATCACACTCTTCACGCAATTACTGACAATATTTTACGTGCAATTATGTTTCCAAAACTTGGTTCCACTTATATTATAAAGGGGATGCTTTTAGAATTATTTGACTATCTGGCAGATCCTACACATTTTCACTTTACACCGGTTCACGTAGAAGCTGACAATGATTTTATATTATTTTCTCATATTTGCCATTTATTAGAAGATACAGATGGAAGAATCTCTCGCTCCGAATTGGAACAAATATTAAACTATAGTGGCAATTATCTGAACACCATTGTTAAAAAATATACCCACAAATGTCTGTTTGATTATGGGCAAACTTTCTGTATGAAAAAAGCTGCCACATTACTAAAAGAAACAACTTCCTCTATTTCAGAAATTATGGAAGAATTACATTTTACTAATACAACTCATTTTTATAAATGTTTCAAAGAACACTATCATATGACTCCAAATCAATTTAGAATCTCTAGCAAAAACAAACATTGAAAATAAGCCTGGTAAATGATCTTTTAAAATTATCTACCAGGCCTTTTATTTATCCTTATCTTACACCCCGATTAGCCCCTCTCTCTGGCTTATCTTTTCCATCTACCGCTTGCTTCTTCTGTGACCCGGATCGCAAAATATCGCACACCCACCTGATATGCCAGCTCTCCCAATGAGTGTTCTTCTAAATCAAGGAAGGTATCCAATTCCTGAAAATTGATGCTATCCACAAAACGAGCCGTCACCTTTTCCCCGTTGTTCAAGACCACAATATCACTCACTGATAATGAATGTCCCCGAAAATCCTCTGGATGATGGATATTAAACCGTTCAAATATATCCTCCTATAGTTCTCCCACATAAACTAGCTTATAATCTTCTTTTTGCACTTGCAATCCATGACTTTCAATAAAATTCATGTTTCCAAACACATAGGCTGTCACTGCAGAATCATCTCTGATCTGATAGATTCCAAATACCGGCTTCATTCCAATCAGTAGATCTGCTTCTTTTAGTGACTGCTGTTGCGGATATTTCTTCATCTTCCACTCTTGGTTCTTCATACCATACAAGCCATCATGATTCTTCAATTATTTCTTGAAATTAGTTGTATAAGACCTACATAACGTTTCTACCTATAGAGGGATTTACTTTTAGGGCAAGATACGCCCAGAGTAACTCTTATTTCCTATTCGGAAATCAGGTCACCCGGCAATCTTGATGGGGATTCCGCTCCCCATACCCTCGAAGATCTATCATTACATATCAGATTTTATGGCTTACTACTTTTGTAGACGCAGCTTCCCGACTGTTTCTGCAAAGCAGTAAATCCAGAAAGGAGAAGACATTTTGAAAAGAGGACCACATAAAAAAAGAAAAAAAAGAACGAACTGCATTATGCTCCGACTTACTGATTCTGAATTTTCTATCGTATCAGAACAAGCCGAAAAAAACGTCAACCACTTGCTGTCTATATGAGAGAAATTGCTCTATGCCGATCATTTTCTGCAAGAGCACCTATTTCAATCAGTGTCAGCGATCTGCAGCCTTTGGTTACAGAATTTGGTCGAATCGGAAATAACCTGAATCAAATTGCAAAATATTTTCACACCGGAGGCATGAAGTCTATGGAGATCGAATCAGAAATCAAACGATGTATCCAAACACTTTTTCAGCTTCGCGCACAATTAGTAAAACTGGGGGAGGAGATCAATGGCAATCTTAAAACATACATCAAATAAAAGCACAAACTATACAGACGTTATCCAATATTTAACGTTTCAATATGATGAAACGATGGATAAACCAATCTTAGATGATTCCGGAAATCTGCAATTAAGAGAGGAATTTTATATGGATGGGATCAACTGTAAACCTATGACTTTTGATTTGGAATGTAAACAACTCAATAAAAAATATCATAAAAATCAATCCTATGGTGAAGTAAAAACGCATCAATACATCATTAGTTTTGATCCGAAGGATATTAAGGAGCATGGTCTGACAGGAGAAAAGGCACAAAAGTTGGGACTGGAATATGCTAGAAAAAATTTCCCCGGACATCAAATTCTTGTTGCAACTCACACCGATGGAAATAACAAAAGTGGAAATATTCATGTCCATATTGTCTTGAACAGTTTGCGAAAATATGATGTACCAGCGAAGTTCTTTATGGAACGGGATTGTGATCATAAAGCCGGATATAAGCATCATCAGACAAAAAATTTATTAGAATATTTAAAGATGGATCTGATGGAACTTTGCGAGTGTGAAGGACTTAATCAAGTCGATTTGATTCCTTCCATCACAAACAATATTTCCCATGCTGAATCTAAAGTCATGCAAAAAGGGCAGCGCAAGCTAGATCAGCTTAATCAGGAAATTATTGCGGATGGACTTACTCCTACCCGAACTAAATTTCAAACACAGAAGCAATATTTAAAGGGGTCTATTTTAACAGCAGCTTCCAAATCAAATACGTTGGAAGAATTTAAAAACATCCTTTGGGAGCAATATAAAATTCAGGTTCGGGATAAAAGAGGACGTTTCAGTTATCTACATCCGGATCGTGAAAAAGCAATTAGTGAGCGATCACTTGGAACTGCATTTTCAAAAGAAGCATAATCTTTCGTCGCATCACGTTCGCTTTGATACGTTGCCGGTAGCACCGCAATTGTTGCCTCCTTCATAAATAACAACATCATCTACTGAATACAATAGAATGGGATAATGTATTTTCATTGGAGCCATCTTCTGAATTCGGATAATAATATACTTTTACCTCATCCCCTATCTCATATTTATCCTCAAAATCTCCAAATGGCTTTATCCAATATACATTCTCAAATTCGTCTTTTATAGCAATATTATTGGGATAATTAATTTGTACAACATATCCTGATATACTTTGTATTTCTGACAAATATAAAATAGTCAATAATCCTAGTAGTAAAATTAAAATTGAGGTTACTTTTATAATATCTTTTTTCACATATTTTTGTATTTTCATATTGCTCCTTCAATATTTATATCTTGATCTTAAACTTACGAAATCGAATCTACTAATTGAACATGCTAAAAAGACATACTATTCCCTAAATCACTCTGTTCCTCAAAAATAATATGTCTTATATTCACCACATTTTTGATTTTATCATTTTTCCATTTTATGCACAATATTTTCAATGATTCATTTATATTTTCAGCAAAACTTACAATTCTCACTTGGTTATTTTATATATATATCACACAATTCTTTTTCGAAAAAGGGCAATGAGATTTCTCCCACACCCTTTGTCATTTCTTACCTATTTACGATTCCGCTCCATCTCCATCCCCCGATACCGCCTCGGCATTGGCTTCCCCTGTTTCTTTGCAACCTCACAGCGGTGTTTATACAAACGCAAAAGGACAGATTTCCTCTTCTTTGGTACTTCTGGATTCTCCTTTTTCGGTAGCAGATTGTTGATTCTTCCATCGATCATATTGTAATTCTGTTCCTCTGCCATTTCTGCAGATCGAAGGTATTCCCCATTGATAAAGTATTTCTGCCATACCGAAAGCCGTTCTTTGGTAGCTCCCTTCTGTTTTTCCTTCAAAGATCAGATAATCCACGCTTCTCCATTTTCCTGGATACTGCTCAATTTCATAATCTTCTGTATCAACCTTGATTACTGCATCTGAATCGGTCAAATTTATAAATCCCGGGAGAGTGAGCAATGTATCGGTATCCACATAATGAGAGACTGCAAGTCCCTCTCGATTCGTTACAATCACATCTCCGACCATATTCCTCACCATCCGTATAAAAATCAAAACCAAGTGTTTTGCATGCATCCATTCTTTCTTCTGGAATCTTTTCATAAAGCGCTATCGCTTCTTCAAAGCTTGCAATCTTATCATGGTATTCACCCACTACCGGAAACGCTCCACATTCAGCTACATAAAACTCGATTCGAAAGTCCTGTTTCTTGGCATCCACATTATACTCACTTACCGCTTGATTCACTTGCTGCAGAATAATCATCAGATGAAAACAGAAGCCGATAATCCTACATTGAGACTTCTGATTTGCAAAGATATGGATAAAGTAGAAGCCCAGTATACATTAGAATCTACTAGCCAGCCACTTGGTATTTCTAGCTATGAATTATCAAAACTTATACCAGAAGAGTTTAGAGGTAGTATGCCTACTATTGAAGAGATTGAGGCTGAATTAAATGAATAATTTTTAGTTTGGGAAACTTGTTGTTGAGTTAAAAATGAATTTAAGTTCGTGAAATCATAGAGTGTATGGATTCAATTCCATATGCTCTTTTTCTTTACCTAATTTCAGGAAAAATGCAAAAATCTAATGTTACGAGTTGTATTAAAAAAACACGCAAGAAAACTCGTAAGAAAAAAAGTAAAAAAATTTGCTTTTGACCACTGTAAAACATGTTCTGAGCGTTTCGTTATATGAAGGAATAATTTTTCTTTCATATTTCAAAGAGAAGAAAAAAAGAAATTGAATATAAAAAAGAGATGGGATCATTTGTCGTCCGTAAATGTAAAACACTGGACGAGCTTATTACAGAATATGTTGCACTTTATGGCAATTTATATATTCATGAAGCGAAAATATCAGATGAATTATATGAAGAGTCTTGGATTGCTACAGATGAGGAAGTTCATCGGTTCTTGTCAAAATATTTATGGAAGCTTTCTCTTAATGATGTAATTATATGAAAGAATATGCTTAGAAAATGGAAAAGACAAAGGAGCTGGTTACAATTGTATGTACTCAGCTCCTTTGTGTATAATAACACAAGGAATGATTCATCAACCGGTATCCTAAGCTAAAACAAGGAATGAATCCCTATAGGAACATAGAATATTTTGAGAAACGAAAAGAATTCATCAGGAGAAAAAGAAAAATAGCAAAGAATCGAGTTGCCGCTGCTAATCCTACTTATGTATAAAAGGATTAGTAGTCATCAAGGCTCAAGCCGTATACAGGGAAACTTGTAAAAATATAATGGATGGCTGCAACTTTTTTCATATGACTTTTGTATATAAGGTAAAGAGATGAAAAGAAGGTGGGAGGTGGAACGTATTGAGTAATTATTATGATGAGAATGAACTAATTAGACGAATCCAAAAAGGAGATGAATCAGCGTTAGCAATAATAATTTCGGAATATCATGCTTATGTCGGAAAAATTGTATACAGTGTCTTAGGCAGTTACTCTCATAAAATTGATCTTCAGGGTGTGGTTAATCAGATCTTTTTTACCTTGTGGCATAAAGCTAATAAAATTGATCCATCGAAAAGCGTTACAATAAAAGGTTATTTAGGCACATTGGCCAGAAATACAGCTATAAATGAAAAGAAAAAATGCATACCAGATTACCAGATAAATGATGAGGTCATAGCAGATATTTCCGATGATTTTAACCAGGTTGAATTGAGATTACTGCTGGCGAATGCTCTGAGGAAACTGAATAAGGATGAGCAGTTAATATTAGTTCTGTTTTATTTTCAAAATGAGAAAATAGCCGATATTTCCCGCATTACAGGTATTCCGGCATCCACAGTAAAAAGCAAACTCAAACGCTGCAAAGAGAAGATGAAAAAATTTTTGGAAGAAGGAGGAAATCAGTATGAAAATTTCGTATAACGATATGTTTACTAACATTTCAGATGTTGCTTATGAAATATTAGAAGAAAATGATATGTTTAATGATGAAACCGATGATATGTTTTCTTCAGATAGAACTTGTAAAGATGTAACAGATATGATCCATGATCAGAAAATCGTGAGAAAAAGGCATTTTGCTATCAAGAGTGTTTTACTGGTTGCAGCTCTTGCTGCAATGTCGTCTATTCTTGCTATTGCTCACAACTACGGTGCAGCATTAATTGATGACAGCAACCGGCATTTAGTTGGAAAAGGACTTCATGGAGAAGGACAGATAATAGGAGCTGATGAAGAGATAGAGGTTCCGGATGAACCTTCAGATGGAATTTGGGAAACAACAGCTCGTATTAAATCATACAAAAACGTAAGCATTAGTCCAAACAGTATAACAGAATTTGCTGTATCCGGTGACGCCGGACAATATATTACTCCGGAAATTATATTTGGCAACAATGATTTAGTCATTTTTGAGCAGGAAGACGGATCAGGCTGGGAATTAAATGAGGGAGAAACCTTAATGATTCAGGCAACGGAATATGAAGCGGAAACAAACGGTGGAAATGGCCAGGGAATCATGTATTTTTATATCTGTGACGGTGAAATATTAGATGGAAAATCAGAGCCTCGTAAAGAATTAAATCAAACCTTTGAATTAACTGCAGAAAAATCCGGAGAATATTATATCTGTCTTTTAGGTGTAAGCTCAGATCCTATATCTTTAAAGGAAGGAAAAATAGTTATTAAATAGTAAAAAACGGTTATGAGAGAGAGTGCGATTACCAGGTTAGGTGATCGCACTCTCTCTCATTTTTTTATTATAGGAAACTTCAATTTTTTTTTTAAATTATGCAACTTTTTTTAATGTTTCATTGTATATATAGGTAAAGAAAACTGGGCGCTTTCTACATATGAGGGAAATGTCTCTCTTATCAATAACTATGAACTGGGCATATGGACACGCACCTCATACAGGAGATACATTTGCTTTTGTCGGTTTCTGAAGAAGTCGATATGGAATTAATCATCAATGCCGTATTTAATTTCTTTTTACCAAAGAGAAGGGTTCATTATTCAATATGAAGGTTTGGATGAAGCTACTGGTGAAAAAGAAAGGCCCGTATCCGTTCTGGATATGAGC
>OIZP01000566.1_pt1 | contig 22888 bp, 23 predicted proteins | sample 1588531 | NCBI WGS metagenome assembly OIZP01 (sample SAMN03283283) | human gut metagenome | biome: human-associated habitat; material: feces | host: Homo sapiens | place: Peru | collected 2012
CGTCAGAGAGAGCTTATTTACGGTCAGCGTAACCAAGTGCTCGACGGACTTGACCTTACCGATTCAATCTTTAAAATGCTCGACCAAAATATTGACGAATCCGTTAAGAATTACCTTTCCGGCGACAAGAAAGAGGATTGGAATGTTGACGGTCTCAGAGAGAAATACAAGAGCTGGCTCATCGCTGACGATAACGACTTCACCGATGTTGAAGACCTTACCGCTCAGGATGTAATCGAGGAACTCCAGGTAAGAGGTCACAAGCGCCTTGAGGATAAGAGAGATAAGGCTTTGGAGTATTACAATAATTATATTGTTGGAAAGATCCAAGAGGAGGAAAAACTTAATCAACTAATACAAGAAAAAATAGAAACATTTTTTGAACAGTATAATAATGGAGATATAGCTTATGATGATTGTATTTATAAAATAGACTGTTTTTCGGATGTTAAGCCAGAAATCGTACAACAGAATAAAGAAGAGTTGAAAGGTTTAAAAGCATCAAAAGAAAGCTTCGCAGCAGGAGAACATTCATATGAGAGTAATGACTATAAAGATGCATTACGAGAATATGCAAAGGTGATAGAAATCGATAGTAATTATTCTATAGCACAAGAACATTTTAATACTTGTTATGATATTGTAGTTACTTCCAATATGACAGAGGCAGAGATGGCTGCAGATACAGGAAATTATATTAGAGCAAGTTATTTAATGGATGAAATTAGTGATTATATAAAAGAAGAAGATAAAGAAAAATATGATATGGCGGCAACAAAGTATTTTGCCTATTTGAAAGATGGGTTATTACAATCGCTGGATGTTGATGAAATATTTGGTTATTTTTATATAGAAAAAGATTGGCAACAAGTATATACAGGATTTGAAAAAATTATAGATGCATCTATTTTATCTCTTGACGAAATAGATGGAAAAATTATAGCTAATATGGGAATTAGAATATCCAATGAAATGTTTGAAGTAACTGTTCCATATGAGATTATTTATGTAAATAACGGTATATGGACGGTGGAGAGTATGAAAATAGGAGACATAGATTCAGCTCCTATCCAGTGGCAAGTATATGCGATCTTAGCAAAAGAAACTTCGTGGGATAAGTGGCATGAAGATACACCATATGTATTTTACAGTATGGAATTTTATTGTAAGAGCGATGATAAAATAGCTTTTACAGCTAACCAAGCTTCTGGATTGGATGAAGGATATTATTATGAAGATGGATTGCTGAAACAAGAAAAAATATATGGTGATAATGTTATATATAATTATTTCTATGATACAGAAGGTAGATGTATAGAGCGGAGTAGTGCTAAAAGAGGATATTATTGGGAGTATGATAATAATGGTAATTTACTTCGTCAAATAGAAAATTCTTATAGAGTACTTATTACTGAGAATGAATATGAGAATAATTTGCGGGTACATCAGACGGTTTCCGAAGATGGTTTTATTATTTATGATAGATACTATTATTATGATGAAAACGACTTTTTGATACAAATGGATGAAACACGTAGTTTTAATTATGGAGGAGAGGCATCTTCATATTATCATACATACTATTATAAAAATGATGAAAATGGAAATGCGCTTGAAATAACAAAAAGTAGTTTAGACGGAGGGATAGGAGAAAGACGCCAATATACATATTACGAAAACGGCGAGAAGAAATCTTTTATGAATTATCTTAATGGTTGGGAACAGGAACCTCAACAAATATGGGAATATGATGAAAAAGGAAATATTATACATAAAGTAGAGAGTGAAGGAGAATATTTTTACACATTTGATGAACAGGGAAGAGAAATAATGGGAGAAATTCATGATAAGGATGATGGAAGCGTGAAATATAAAGAAGTTATAGAATACACAAGACTAGAAGAGGAAAAAATTATGGATGAATACCTGATGGAACTATATTGACTGGATAAAATACAGTAACGCGTATTGACACAGGGACATACTTTGAAAATAACTCTGATAATCTGTAAAAGGAGTATAAAATGTTTTGTAAAAATTGCGGAAGAGAAATTAACGATTCGAAATTTTGTATGTATTGTGGAACAAAGCAGGAAAGCAATATCGTAGTAATGCCAGCTTCAGAGAATACAATTCGTGACAATACAGAAAAGAGTAGAGAAGAAAAACAAGTGGATCATAATAGCAGAAAAAATATAGAGGGCATTCTATTTGCGTGTTTGCTTATAGTGATCTTACTGCTTATAGGGATGGGGCTGCTTTGGATAGCAGGACGTAGCAAAAGCAGTGTCTTTTTGAAGCTGTTGGAACAAGGAAAGGTTGAGGAAGCAAAGGAATATTATGATGATAATTTGGCAGGTGATGCTCCAGAGACCAGTAAAGCATATGAGGCAAGTAAGAAAGAAATAGATAATATTGTAAGTGAATATTATGATAATGCTATTTTATACGATGATGCAATTGACAAATTAAATATATATAGTGATTTTTACACAGAGAATGTGAAAGAAGCCAAAGAAAAAATAGATAATTTGAAAGCTTCACAAGATGCATTCCGGAATGCAGAGACTGCGTATGATGAACAGAATTATCAAAAGGCGTATGAAGAATATCAAAAGGTAATCACTGAAGACGAGAATTATGAAGAAGCAAGAAAAAGAATGGCAGAAAGCTATAACGTGGTGTATCAGCAGATAAAAGATACAGCAGCTCAAAAAGCAGCAGAAGGAAAACTATTAGATGTAGTGGAGTATTTGAGTGATCAGATTATGAGTTTGAATACGGAAGACCGCGAGATAGTAACGGAAGAAATCCAGAAGTATAAAGAGCAATATGCGGAACAGCAATGGGAACAAATTAAAGAAATCGAGGACTATGAACAAAAGTATACAGCAATATTTCAACTAGAAGAGGAAGTAGGAAATATTGAAGCTTTGAGAAAGATGAAAGAAGAACTAGATGCGGACTATGAGAATTATATGGTAGTACAAGTGAATTCTGCATTAGAAACGAGAAGCTTAGAAAGTGCAATGCAGTTGATATATGCTGCCGAAAAACATATTGTGGGGAGTGTGGAGATTCAAAAACTGAAAGAGTCTATTAAAGATTATAATCCGGTATCTGTATTGGATTTGCAACCATATGCAATTGGAAGATGTGATTTGGATGATGATACGGAAGCAAAAGATAATATGGGAAATATCTATGAAGCTGCATTAGTTGGGTATTATGAAAGTGAAGCATATAATGTTTATGACATTGGCGGAAAATACAATATCCTGACGGGAACGGTTTGCATTACTAAGGGATCTATAGGAACCAGGAGTACAGGCTATATTAAAATATACGGTGATGATATTTTGCTTTGGGAAGATAATAATATTACAGCTAATACGAAGCCATACGATATATCAGTTAATGTTTCTGGAGTCACTGATTTGAAAATTGAGATGTCTGGAAGAGGAAAGCTGGTAGTGATGTTATGTAACCCGGTGATACAAAAGTAAAATATTCTGTACTCAAGAGAAAAACATTTTATTGACAAATGTCCGTGAAAAGAATAAAATACAACCAGTTAAAGACATAAAGGCTGTGAAGAGAAGAGTAGGAGAAGAGATACGTCGCAGAGAATCCCGGCTGGTGGGAAGGGATATGGAAGACTTCTTTGAACATGGTCTCGGAGCTTTGCACCGACTTCGCATACGGATAGAATCCGGCAGATGCGGACAGGCTGCAATGGGAGTACCCATTATCGTACCTGACTATCGATGAGTGTTAAACTGTCCGTAGTTGCAGAGGCTTGATCCCGTGAGGGATGGGCGAATTAAGGTGGTACCGCGGAAGAATGTCCGCCCTTAAATTTTTATTTAAGGGCGGTTTTTTATTATGTCTAAAAGAGAAGAAATGATCAGAGAATATTGCAGACAGGTGAATGAAAGCCTGCATTTTATACAGAAATACATGGAAGGGATCGTCCCGGCAGGACGATGCAGTGAGGAACTGTATTGGGAGACCAAAAAGATCACAGAGGAATTGCAGAAAAGCGATCATGAACAGACCGCATTGATTCGTGCTTATCTGAAAGAGGCGTCACAACTGTATGCGGACGGGAAACCCTGGAAGACCCGCATCACAGACCGTAGACGCTGCAGGAATACGATCCTGAACCATTTGCAGATGCTTGCCAATGTCAGCTTCTGGTTAAAAGAACAGGGAGAGCCGTTAGCCGAGGAAGTCTGCGGATGGCTGCTGACACAGGAGACAGCGGATGTGCAGAAAGTCAGATCCGGACAGAGTCTGGAAAACGCCAGAGAGATTTATCCGGCAGTGCAGAGAAAGAGAGCGTAAAATCCGTAAGATCCGCATATACTAGGCGTATGGTAAATATTGTATGATCGCAAGCCTGTATCCCGCAGGCGGATTGGAGTCTTATGTTAGAAGAACATTACCCTTTTGTCGCACAGCCCCTGCCCTATGAATATGATGCCCTGCTTCCGGTACTGGATGAGGAAATCCTGCATTTTCATCATGATAAACATTATCAGACCTATGTAGATAAGCTGAATGCCACACTTGCCGATTATCCGCAGTTGCAGCAGATGTCCTTGACGGAACTGCTTACTTCGGAGGATAATAAACTTGCATCCTTGCAGGAGGAAGCCCGGGAAAGCATTCACAATAACGGTGGTGGTGTATACAATCATCAGCTGTATTTTGACAGTATGCGAAGCCCGGCAGGGCAGGAGCCTTGTGGAGCACTGGCGGAGGCATTGATCCGTGATTTCGGATCGGTGAGACAATGGAAAGAGCAGATGTCGCAGGCTGCCGCGGGAGTATTCGGTTCCGGCTGGACATGGCTTGTAAGTGATCAGGACGGCACCCTTATGATCCTGACCACAGCGAACCAGGATGTGCCGGATCTGAGATTATATACACCGATATTGCTGATAGATGTGTGGGAACATGCCTATTATTTACAGTACCGGAACCGCAGACCGGATTATGTGCAAGGGTGGCATAAGCTCATCCACTGGAAAAAAGCGGGACGACGTTACGAACAGGTACTTTGCAGGCTGGAAAGAGCGGACGGTGAGGCGGAAAAAATGCAGAACGATGGCCGCACGGCAGAAAGAAATGGTAGATAAAAATAACAGATAGAAACGGCCGATAGCGCACAAGACCGTGGAACAGAAAGAGGAAATGAAAATGGAGAACAGACCGATCATAAAAAAGGAACAGATAGAGACCGTCTATGACAGCAGATTCATCAAGGTATTTGATCTGCAATATGAGCCGGGAAAACATTATTTTGATGCCACCAGGAGAAGCATAGAGAATCTGGCGGCAGTAAAAAGCGACGAAGAATTCAAACAGATGCTGCCGGATGCGGTAAGCTGTGTGGTAATCCTGAAGATCAAAGGGCAGGAGTCGAGACTTTGCCTGAGCCGTGAGTACCGCTACCCGGCGGGACAGTTCCTATTAAGCGTTCCGGCAGGGCTGTTAGATCCGGAGGATACGGCACAGGAAAATCCGGTGTTTCATGCAGCCATCCGGGAATTGCGGGAAGAGACCGGCATCACACTGGAAGAAAGTGACAGTATCCGTCTGGTGAACCCGCTGGTATTCAGTACTCCCGGTATGACGGACGAGAGCAATGCACTGGTGCAGATCACGCTGAATCGGGAAGAAATGCCGAAGGTAAGCCAGGATGGTGCCGTTGGCACGGAATGCTTTGACGGCTTTTTATTACTGAACAGAGAAGAAGCGCAGAAAATCCTAAAAGACGGCGTGGATGATCAGGGGCTTTTCTATCCCTTATATACCTGGGCGGCACTGATGTGCTTTGTGACGGGAATGTGGGAATAAGGGAGCCTATCCCCGGAGCGTTATCACCGTGTGGAAGGTCAGAGTAGCATCGTTATAGTACATTTGGATATCCCCGTGGTATTTTTCGCAGATCTTGCGGATGCTTTTCAGCCCGAAGCCGTGAGAACGCTTATCCGCTTTGGTAGTGGCTGGATCTGCCGCATCTTTTTTAAAAGGGTTTACGCGGCAGGAATTGACCACTGTGATCAGAACAAAAGGTGTATTTTCCCGCTTGCTGCCATTGACTTCGATATAAGCGTCGGGAACTTTCCCGGCAGCTTCCATGGCATTATCCAGCAAATTGCAAAAAAGAGAAGTAAGGTCACTGTCCGGCAGAAAATGCAGTACACCACTGCGGATGTCAGCGGTAAAACTGATTCCCTGTTCAGTACATTGCCGCCTGTACCTTGCCATAATGGCGTTCAGAAGTTCGTTGTCGCAGATGCGGGCGGACTCTTTAAAATCCGAAGAGAGAAGCAGTTCGTTAATATAGGCGTTGACTTTGTCCGGGGCATTCTGCTCGTTCAGAGATGCAATGGATTGCAAATGCTTCTTAATATCATGAATGAGAATTGCCTGGTTTTCGCTCTGCGAAAGCAGCATCTTATAATATTCCGTAAAATCTGTTTCCTTCTGCAGTAACAGCTGCACCTCTGTATATTTCCGATTTTTTTCCCGATTGTACTGATTGATTCCAAATACCAGCAGATTCATAAGTAACAGGAAAAAGGCACTGAGAGAGATCATCCGGTTCGTCCCGGGAGTCAATGTATACTGATCACCCATTCCCACAAAAGTAAGCATGATGAATACCGATGTGACGGGAATGATCATCAGCAGCAAAACAGAACTATCGTAAGGATCCGCTGTTTTCTGCAGACTTTTGAACAAATGCGTAAGCAGATAAATGACTGCAAAAAAGGAGATCTTGCTGCACAGGATAAAAAGAATCGTATTGTGAAGCGAATCCATCTGCATATAAAAATGGGGAGCGGTCCGGGCGATGATACTATATACGATCAGCTCGCACATCCCCATGACAGCAGCGAGCAATGTGGAATGGAAGGCAGCTGCGCGCCATTTGACATCGTATTGTGTGACCAGAAACAGAAAATTAGCCAACAAATATAAAAGCATATTCAGCCATTTGATATTAAAAAAGGCTGTCGCACACAGGCAGATATACAAAAGGTTCAGCACGATAAGCCTGTCGGACAGGGAACGTTTCGGAGAAAATAGCCGGCTGGCATATTGCAGGAGAATGATGGCTTCCACCAAAAATGCAAAAATAATAGAAAAAATACTTTCCATAAATTACCTCGTACTTTCCAGATAGAGAAGGTAGGCTTCCTTAAAGGCGCTGTATTTCCGTTTCGTCGAGTCTGTGAAACTTTTTCTGTAAATAGGTATTAGCTGATAGGTCTTCTATGATAAAATCTAAATCATAGGAGGCCTATTATTATGGCAAGAGAAAAGAAACCTGTTCACAAAGTACAAATGACCGAAGGAAAACGGAATATCATTCATCAGCTTTTGGACGAATACGACATCCAGTCTGCTGAAGATATTCAGGAAGCTCTCAAAGATCTCCTGGGTGGCACAATCAAAGAAATGATGGAAGCTGAAATGGATGATCACCTTGGATATGAAAAATCCCAGCGTTCCGATAGTGATGATTACCGGAATGGTTACAAAACCAAACGTGTCAACAGCAGCTATGGCGCTATGGAGATTGAGGTGCCACAGGATCGCAGATCCTCTTTTGAACCTAAGGTTGTTCAAAAGCGTCAGAAAGATATTTCCGATATCGACAGTAAAATCATATCCATGTATGCCAAAGGAATGACTACCAGACAGATATCTGAAACGATTGAAGATATCTATGGTTTTGACGTGTCAGAAGGGTTTATTTCCGATGTGACAGACAAGCTGTTGCCTCAGATTGAAGACTGGCAGAACCGCCCTCTGGATGAAATCTATCCGATCGTCTACATTGATGCAATCCATTATTCTGTACGTGATAATGGTGTGATTCGGAAACTTGCTGCATATGTCATTCTTGGTATCAATACAGAAGGAAAAAAGGAAGTACTTTCCATCAATGTAGGCGATAACGAAAGTGCAAAGTACTGGCTTTCTGTTTTAAATGAGTTAAAAAATCGCGGAGTAAGGGATATCCTTATTCTCTGTGCTGATGGACTTACAGGAATCAAGGAAGCGATTGCTGCAGCATTCCCCAAGACGGAATACCAGCGGTGTATTGTCCATCAGGTAAGAAACACTCTGAAATACGTCCCTGACAAAGACAGGAAGTCTTTTGCCACAGACCTGAAAACCATCTATCATGCTTCAGATGAATCGAAAGCCAGAGAGGCTCTGGAGAGAGTCAATGAAAAATGGTCTCCGAAATACCCCAACTCCATGAAACGCTGGTACGACAACTGGGATGCTGTTTCGCCTATTTTTAAGTTTTCAGCAGCGGTCCGAAAGGTCATTTACACGACGAATTCCATTGAATCGTTGAATGCAACATACCGCAAACTGAACCGCCAGAGGAGCGTATTCCCGAGTGATACTGCACTGTTAAAGGCATTGTATCTGTCCACCTTTGAAGCTACCAAGAAATGGACTACAACGATTCGAAACTGGGCGCAGGTATATGGAGAACTGAGTATCATGTACGAGGGACGCCTTCCGGAATAATACCATGAAACACAGGGAAGCAGACCTGTGTTCTTGACATGCAATCATTTCGCTGTTATATATAAAAGCAAGGCGGAAAGCTTATTCACAAGCCTTCCGCCATTCATTATCATAGAAGATCTACGTATTTACAGAGTTTTCTTCACACACTCGTTTCGTCAGATAAGCGTCAAACTGATTGTTTGCCAGATGCACCAGCATACGGTCGAAGTCGGTAATGTGCTCATAGTTGACAATAAAACTCCGGTGCGTCTGAAAAAAGCGGTTGGAAGGCAGCAGCTCCAGCCAGTATGGCATGGTATGGATGGACTCAAAGTCCTGCGTCGTGGTGTGGACGATCACTTTTTTCCCCTGTGCCTCCACCATAATGATAGAAGAGACCGGAAGAACGTGTACGCCCTGCCTGGTCTCAATAGGCACCTTCACCAGTCTGGAATGATACAGATCCAGAGCGTCCTTCAGATTCCGGAACAGACGCTGCCTGTCTATGGGCTTGGACAGATAACGGAATACATGGAACCGCATGGCTTCATCCAGATATTCGGAATAAGAAGTAATAATAAAAATGATAATATCTTTATCTTTCTTTTTCAGTTCGTTTCCTACATAGATTCCGTCAAGCCCCGGCATCTCGATATCGAGAAAAAGGATATCCTTGTCTCCCGGATCCGCAAGCAGGGACTCTCCATCTGAAAAGCAGACGATCTCCGGACATTTCAGGTGTAGATGACTGAAATAGCTTTTCAGATATTTTTGCAGTTTTTCTACGATCAGTAAATCGTCATCGCAAATAAGAATACGCATCTTATACTCTCCATTCATTGATGCCTACGGATTGTTCCGTGCCAGACATGTGCCGCTGGCATCATTATATAATAAGAAAACCCAAAATAGAATGTCGTTTTCGCCCATTTTTGCCTTAGTTTTTGCTTTTCGGTTCGGAAGGGATGTCTCGTTTTTTGAAATATGCTATTCTGAAAATGCAAATAAGTATAAATCAACTTAAGTATAAATCTTCAATGGATTTGTAACAAATAGCGCAAGATCTTTCGTTATGGTTAACAAATGGGAGAGTTGCCGCTTACTCAATTGCGTTTCCGATTGCTCAATTGTATAATGATATTATCAGCAAGTATAATTAAGGAGCAAAGACATCATGCAGAAGGAGCAATTTGGTATACTGCTTACGACTTTAAGGAAGAAAAACGGGATCAGCCAGAAAGAGATGGCAGAGCGGCTGTCGGTCTCTACTTCGGCGGTAAGCAAATGGGAACATGGCAAAAATCTTCCGGATATGACGATGCTTGGCAGCATCGCGGAGACCCTTCAGGTATCCTGTGATGAATTACTGAATCCGGAAAAGACATTGGAGCGATTAGCGAATTCCGAACCGCAGAAAGAAGCCCTCCCGAAGAAAAAGCACACACGGGTCGTAAAAATTGCTGTTCTGGTAGGAATACTGGTGATCGCGGCAGGAATCCTTCTGGGATATATGATAAAGCACAGAGAACCTGTATATCAGCAGATAGGCACAAGATATATCGATGATCCGGACTGGGGATATACATATGAAATTTCGTATGTGGTAAAAGGTAAAGTGACGGGTAGGAGCATTAATGAGTATTTGGAAGAAGTGAGAAATGAGATGGACCGGGAAGAACTTGGTACCAATGTTGTCAAGACTTCATATTACAGGAACAAAGAAGACGCCCTGGCGTGGAAGGAAACGGATATGAGGGGATATACGTTCTTGGATGTAGAATGAAAGGAGCAGCTATGAAGAAAATTTTTTCAAATTACTACAAAATTATTTTGTCTGTTGTGATCCTGATTGTCCTGGTGGCACTGAAGGAGGATTACAAAACTTCTTTTGATGGGATGAGCGGAGTCCGGGCGGTGGTACGCATGCTGCTCTATACGGCATGGGGATTCCTGCTGGCGACAAGGACCAGACGGGAAAAAGCAAAAGGTGCGGAATATGTTGCTTTTGCCGTTGTCTGTTTGGCAGCAATCAATCTGTTAATCCCCATCTGGAGCTTCCAGATAGCGTTTTATGCTTTTGTCGCAGGTGTTCCGGGACTCTATTTTATGGTATTTATTCTGACCGGAATATTAGGCGGCTACTTATGGGGACCGAAGGGCTGAGGAGCAAAGGATATTATGCAGAAAGAACAATTCGGTATCCTGCTTACGACTTTAAGAAAGAAAAACGGAATCAGCCAAAAGGAAATGGCAGATCGGCTGTCAGTATCTGTTTCTGCGGTTAGTAAATGGGAGCATGGGAAAAACCTTCCGGATATGACAATACTTGGAAAGATCGCGGAGATTCTTCAGGTATCCTGTGACGAATTGATGAATCCGGAAAAGACGTTAGAGAAACTGACGAATCCCGAAGTTCCGGAAGAAGATGCGGAGAAAAAGCATAGCCGGATCCTAAAAATTGCAGTCCTGGCAGGGATCGCCGTGATCGTCTTAGGTATGGTTCTGTTATATATGGCTATCTGTGGAAAAGCGGATTTTGAACAGGTGGGTGCAAGATATATCGATGATCCGAACTGGGGAAAAGTATATGATATCGCGGCAGTGGTGCATGGAAGAACAGATGAGGATTTTCTGATAACGTACATGGAAGAAGTAAAGGCACAGGTAAAAGAAGGACCGGAACTGGGGACGAACATTGTCAGAATCACTTATTTTAAGAAAAAGAGTGATGCCCTAAAATGGGAAAATCCGCAAAGTTACAGCTATATTTTTCTGGATGCAGAGTAGAGTGATAGACGTAATTACGTAATGACTTTTAGTAATTCTACTGGAAAATATTATAGGGTTGGCTAACACAGAAACGGAGGGCAATCTAGAATGAAAAAGAGAAGTGCATTTTTATTGAGTATATTGATTTTTGCGTTATGTGGATGTGGATCAGAAGAGACAGATCAGGATTGCCCTCCTTACTTTCAAACGATTCTTCAAGAATTTACAACTGATTGGATGGATTATAGTGTTGGAGGACATCCCACATCATCACTGATGGAGGCTTTGTGCGATAGCGGTGTGACAAATGGTGGAAGAGAAGAAAATGGACTGTTCATCAGTTACATAGAATATGAAAAGGATACAGAACCGGAATTTGTATTTTTCCGTCTGAAGGAGCTGCTTACAGATGCGGAGACAGACGAATGGGACTGGGCATCGGCAGGGGCTTTTCTTGATGAGGAGCAGGGCAAAACCTACCTTTGTTATTATGATTTTAATGACTTAACGAACGCCGGGGAACGGGATCCACAGCTGATCCTGGTGGAATTCGATACGGAAGATCCGGAGAACTATCAGGCAACCCCGTACGCCGTGGAGCCGAGAAATATTTTTAGTTGGTACTGTGAGGGTTACCGGATCGGAGATGACTTATACATTGCAGGGCAGGAAGAATTAGGAGCGATCGATCTGAACACGAAGGAGTTCCGCTATTGCAGGGAGGAAAAATCCTGGGCGGAAGAATATGCACAGAAGGTGTATGGAGAGGGATCCTATTATCTGCGGGCTTTCCGTGGAATTCTGGAACAGGATGATGTGACGGTCTATTCGGCGGAGGTGGCAGAAGCCATCGATGTGCCTGCAGTGGGAATGGTATTCGTCGCTGTCCGGGGGAATCAGCCAATTGCATACATGAGTGTTGATCTGACGGCGGAAGATATTACACAGGGTGTAAAGACAGCAACAGCTGAGTAGAATGACGGAGGTGCCTATGGGTAAAAAATGGATTGTGGGTGTGATGATTTTAGCAGCATTATGGGCAATGACCGGTTGTGGAAAGCAGGAGATGATCCGCTGTGAATACACAAATGAGACAGCAGGGTTTACCTTAAGCATAGACAGACCGGTAGAATGGACAGCGAAGCTTCAGGAAGGGTGGCCTGCGACCGAGACAGAGGAAGCCAGTCCCGACGAGGGAATCCGGATTTATACGGATGACAGCCAGGAGAGCAGCATCTATTTTTGCAACAGCTTTTCTCCCTATTATGCAGGGGATGAAAATGATCTGGAGACCGTGGAAGTGAATGAGGAACTTACGGCGCTTCATGGAACCGAAACGAGCGGTGAATGGATAAGCGAATCCTATGTTTTTAAAGGGGATTTCACCGGCCAGGGATTCTATAACATTACCATCTCTATGTCACAAAAGGATTATAAAAAATATAAAAAGATCATCTCACAGATGGTTGCCAGCTGCCAGATTCGTGAATGGGAGCCGGAGAATGCAACGGTATCGGAAAGCCTTGAAAATGTAGAAAATACAGAAAATAATGATTTGATGATTCGGGGAACGCTGTTAGACAGAGAGAACGAGAGTGCTGTCTATAACGATATCACCGGACTGTTAAATGAAAGATATGATTTGCTGAACGAGTTATTAAGTGCGTGGGATTCCACGGTAGACAGCAAGGACAGCATTTCCGTAGATCTGCCAGATGGCCGGGAAACGGTAATGTACCGTGTGAAGGTGGCGGACTCCTGGGCGTATTACGAAGAAAAGGCGGAAAATATATACTATGATCCTTATGTGCAGAAAGTGTTTACCCCTTACTACCTGGGAAATCTATATGACGAAGTGGACGGAAAATTGTACCGCATGGAAGCGGATGGCTTTGCCTGGGGCATTGATGAAGACTCCATCAAAATATGGAAGCAGGATTTGGGTAACCGTTATATAGTGACCGCAAAAGAGCAAAACGAGATGACTACGGATGTGCTGTTTATTATAAGAAAAGAAGATACGGATAATAAATACAAAATCGTAGACGAAGTCGAGATGAATTAGTGACAGCTTTAAAAAATAAATATTGACATATATAGATAGCCGATATATATTATAGACAACGATATATATCGGCTATCTATATAAGGAGGACAAAAAATGGCTGTTGACAAATCACTGATGTCGGGAAGTATGACGATGCTTCTGCTCAGATTACTGGCGGAGAAGGATATGTACGGATACGAGATGATCGATACACTGCGGAAAAAATCCTGTAACGTGTTCGAGTTAAAAGCAGGTACGCTGTATCCGCTGTTGCATGGGTTGGAAGCGAAGGGCCTGCTTACGGTGTATGAGCAGGAATATGCAGGCAAGACGAGGAAGTATTACAGTATTACGAAGGAAGGCAGAAAATTACTGGAAACCAAAAAAGCGGAGTGGATGGAATATCAGTCTGCAGTGACCAGCGTTCTGGCAATGGGGGTATAAGGATGGAAACATATTTGGAAAAACTGTTGTCGCAGATCCGTTGTAAAAAAGCAAGACCCTATATTGCCGAGGAAATAAGAGATCATATCGAGAGTCAGATAGAGGACAATCTTTCTGAGGGAATGACCTATGAGGAAGCAGAGAAAAATGCGGTTACGGACATGGGAGATCCGGTGGAAGTGGGAATTTCTCTGGACAGGATCCATAAGCCTAAGGTTGCATGGAAGTTACTTGTGATCGTAGGAATTTTAAGCTTGTTTGGCATCCTGTTGCAGCAATCCATTCTCAGTCAGCCCGGTTATCAGGAACTGGAAACATGGAGACAGGAAGTGTACCGCTATACTACGGAGGGGTTTGTCTCATGTATTGTGATAGGATTCCTTCTCATGTGTGTGATCTACTTTCTGGATTATACGTTAATTGCAAAGTATTCCAGGTTCATTGGAGTCTTTATACTTATTTTGGGAGGATTGCGGCTGACCGGCTTTTTCGGTGTGGATATTAACGGAGTCGGCAACTGGGTTGGATTTGGAATGTTCCGGGTGTCGATTACTTCCCTGATGATGTTCTATGTGCCGATGTATGGGGCTATTTTATATAAATACAAAAACGGTGGTGGCCTGGCTTTGTTAAAAGCACTCCTGTGGCTGATTCTTCCGGTATTTATTACGTCCCGGATCCCAAGCCTCGGTGTGGCTGCCATCATGATGGTCAGTATGCTGATAGAACTTACGGTGGCTGTCTGGAAGGGGTGGTTTAAACTGCCTGTGAAAAAGACAATTATCGGCATGTGGCTGTTTTTCACGGCAGCACCTGCTCTGTTACTGACTGTAAAGTACGCATTTCATTTGCTGGAAACATATCAGGAAGCCAGAATCCGCTCCTATTTCACTGCTTCCGGAGATGCTAATTACATGACATCTATGCTTCGGAAATTTAATGAAAACATTTTACTTTGGGGCAACAGCGGAAAAGATGTGGTCGGGGGCTTACCGGAATTTAATCAGGATTACATTTTTTCTTACATTTTGAACAGCTATGGAATGATAGCCGGGATTGTTGTGGTCACTCTCTTAGTAGCACTGGTAGTGTTTATGTTCGGCACTTCTGTCAGACAGAAAAATGAACTTGGCATGGTGATGGGATTCGGCTGTGGAATGATCATTTTATTAAATGTTTTCCTGAACCTTGCGGGGATTTTTGGATGGATTCCACTGACATCGACATTCCTGCCGTTCTTATCCGCGGGCAGAAATAATATTTTATTGTGCTATGCATTGGTGGGAATTATCCTGAGTATTTACAGATACAAGGATGTGTACCCCAAAAAGTTCAAGGCGTCACAGGTATCATTGCAGAAGACCATTACTTTCAACTTAAATGTGTAAAACAATAGCACAGACACAAAGTCCATGAGCAGAAAAACTGTCCATGGACTTTTATATATCGTGAGCAGAACTCACTCAATGCACTTCGCAAGCTTACGAGGGCAGTACGGACAGAATCAGTATCTCCACACTCATCATATCGTTCATCCGTCCGGATTTCACGGCTTCTTCAGTCTCCACGCACTGCTTGACCGCATTTTTCAGCACGGAAGTCTTGAAATGGGACGCCTGTGCCACATATTTTCCGGCGGCAAAGGGCGGTACACCGATCTTGGAGGCAATGGTCTTATTGTCGTGGCCTCTGCTTTTTAATTCTTTGGTCTGGAGCAGCAGGTTACACTGTCTGGCGATCAGAAACAGTACGCGCATGGGCGGTTCTTTTAATGCCAGTAGATCATAATAGAGCTGTAAGGCTTTCTGCGGCTGTTTTTCTGCAATTGCATTGACCATATCGAAGATATGGTTGGTGATACGGGTGGTGCAGACAGCTTCCACATCCTCAGCGGTGACTACGTCACGGTCGAGACAGTAGCAGATCAGCTTCTCCAGCTCCATCTGGATATTTTCCATATCGGTGCCGGTCTTGGAGAGCAGGAGCTGTGCGGTGTTCTCGGAGATCTTTTTCCCTTCTTTGCCCAGAATACCGGCAATCCAGCGTTTCAGTGTATTTTCATCCTGTACTGTGAACTCTGCCACATATCCCTTGGACTGCACGGCTTTGTAGAGCTTGCTGCGCTTATCCACTTCACTTTCCGTGAACACGAAAAAGGTGGTGTCGTTGGGGTTTGCCAGGTATTCCGCCAGCTTTTCCCCACCGGCTTTGAAGAGCCCGGTATCTTTGAAGAACATGACACGGCGCTCTGCCAGAAAAGGCAGCGTCTCTGCCAGATCGATGACCTGTCCCAAGGAGAAATCCTTCCCCTGATAGAAATGGGTGTTCATCTCGTCGCCGTCCTGACACAATGCCTTACGCAGACGGGTCGTGTACTGGTTCTTCAGATAACGTTCCTCTCCGTAGAGCAGGTAGATCTGTTTGAAATTGCCGGTTTTGATGTCTTCATTGATCCGCTGCATGACTTGATCCTTTCGGGAAAAATACAGTTTCGCTTCTATTACATTCCTAAAAGAGTATACCCCATTTCCTATTGAGGTTTCAAGGGGTGTATGCTATTATGAAACAAAACAGTTCGACCATGGACATATACGAGAGACACAATCATGCTTGCATGATTGCGTGAACGAATATGTCCATGAGTCAAGCGCCAATTCATGAGCAAAGGTAGTCACGAAGTGACGGAAAGCGCGGTAGCGCGACTTTGCGAATGGCGCGTGTCGAACGTGGAATAGCGCGACTTTGCGAATGGCGCGGGTCGAACGTGGAACAGTGTGGTTCAACCATCATACCATAAGAGGAAGAGGAAAATGAGCAAGAAAAGCGGATTCATGCAGGAATTTAAAAAGTTTATTCTGAGGGGAAATGTAATGGATATGGCAGTCGGCGTGATCGTCGGCGGCGCATTTACCGCTATCGTTACTTCTCTGAATCAGGACATCCTTACTCCGGTTCTGGCAATCTTCGGAGGCACGGATTTTTCTAATTTATATGTGAAGCTGGGAAGCGGTGACACCGCACCGGTGTTGATGTACGGTAATTTTATCACAGCGGTCATCAATTTCCTGATCACAGCATTTGTGATCTTCTGCCTGGTAAAATTCATCAACAAGCTGGGAGACACCCTGCACCACAAAGAGGAAACTCCGGCTGCACCTACGACGAAGAAATGCCCGTTCTGTAAGAGTGAGATCGCCATTGATGCTACAAGATGTCCTCATTGCACATCCAAACTGGACGAGCAGTAAAGTAATAGAGCAGTAAGGATCGAAACAGACCGTGGAGGAAAGCATGGGTAAAACACATAAGAAAATAGTGATGGCAGGAGTCTGTTGTCTGATGATAAGCATGCTGACAGGCTGCGGAAATGATACTACGAAAATCACTGAAGGGATGCAGTTGGTGGAAACACTGGATTATCAGGGCGCATTGACAGCCTTCGACGAAGCGGAAGCCCAGAAAGAGAACAGACGTCTTATTGCAAGAGGCCGGGGGATTGCCAGCATGGGGCTGACAGAATATGATCAGGCAGTGCAGTATTTTACAGAGGCGCTGGAGCTTAGCGACGGCTGGGTGCAGAACGTAGACTACGATATGAACTATTATCTCGCAGCCGCCTACCGGAAGAACGGGCAGCCTGCGGAGGCAAAAAAGGTATATGATGCCATTCTGGGACTGAAGCCGGAGGAGAAGGATGCCTACTTCCTGCGGGGATCGGCGGAACTGGAACTGGGAGACTACGAGAGTGCCAAGGCGGATTTCGACAAGGCAATCTCTATGGATCCGAAAAATTATGATCGGCTGATCGAGATCTACGAAGCCCTGGCAGACTACGGATACCGGGAAGTCGGGCAGGAGTATCTGCAAAATGTATTGAATACGGCAAAACAGCTGGATGCCTATGACAGCGGTCGTATTTATTATTATCTGGGAGATTATCAGAAAGCCTACCTGGCACTGGAAGAAGCCAAGGGGAAGGGTGGAGTGGACAGCTATCTGTACCTGGGAAAAGCTTATGCTGCCACCGGAGATTATAATTATGCCTCCAGCGTATACAGCAATTACCTGTCCAAGCAGGGACCGGATGCGGAGATCTATAATCAGCTGGGATTATGTGAGATGGCGAAAAAAGACTACCAGAAGGCATTGGAAGCATTTCAGGCAGGAAAACAGATCGAAGGGAACAGCCTGATGCAGACCTTGTCCTTCAACGAGATCGTAGCATACGAATATCTGCAGGATTATCAGAAAGCGGCAGTGCTGTTAAAAGCCTACTTACAAAATTACCCGGACGACCAGGCGGCCATCCGGGAACAGCAGTTTTTATCTACGAGGTAGAGGAGCAATCCTCTGCCTTTTGTCGTAATTGCAGAAGTTCGATATAATCCAAAAAGGATGCCGTGTTCTGGGGACTGAAATGCTGTATGATGTCCACCAGCTCAGCCACGGTCATGCCGGGAGCATATTCTTCATTTAAGGTATCCAGACTATAACGGTAGGAAGTACGCCCCAACAGATAATCAACCGTCACTCCGAAATAATCAGCCAGTTGCAGTAATGCTTCCTGATCCGGGAAGTGAATATTGTTCTCGTAATTAGAGACGGTGCCAACGGATACTTTTAAAATGGCAGCCAGTTCCTTCTGATAGATGCCCCGTTCTTCCCGCAGGGATGTAAGGATTTCACCGAAACTCCTCATATTGCCTCTCATTCTGCCGCAGATGCAGCACTATTTAAATGTTTTCTTTTAAGATTTGATGAAGTCTATTTTACTATATTTTAGTTTTAAAGGAATGACATTTTAGAAATAGATGAAAAATGTATAAAAGAAAGTATAAAATTAATCTTACCTAAAAACAAAGGGATATACATGGAAAATCCTTTTGGGGACTCTTTGAAAAATAAGATCTTTGAGAAATCCTCTCATTTACAGCTATTGCTATTTTACTTAAGACCCGATATAATAATTCAAGAGTTAGACATATCTAACTAATCGATAGAAGATGCACTGTATGAGGAAGACTGACCAAGGGAATCTCCCTTGGGTGCCGCAGCCGTATATCCCGGCATGGGAGCATTCAACGTTCAGAATTAATTCGCTTATATCCAAAACTATTTTGGTTTCTCTTTTTCTCTTCAGGGACTGTTCGAAAGGACAGTCCCGTTTGCGTCTAAGATAGAACGGCAAAGAAAACGGCGTAAGATCCTGGGGACCGCCGGAAGAAGCAGTGGAAGAAAAAATCCATTATTTCATATTGACTTTTCCGGAACCAGTATGATAAAATCTCACCGTTGCAAAAATAGTAAAACAGCATAAAGACTTTAGGTAAGAATTGGAAACGACACATGTGCGCACTGCTCACTGATTAACGAACAACACACATGTGTCTTTTTGCGCTCATTTTTAGAAAAGGAGGGCATCCAATTATGCCGAAAACAAAATTACAGAACATTATTTTCACCCTGATCATGGCGTTCGTTATGGTGTACGCCATGGTCTGCTACAACATCGCACTGGACAAGGGAGGAATGACCAACGAGATCTTCCTGTTAGCGTTCCACGAGATCCCTATCATGTGGCCCATCGCCTGCATTTTGGAATACTTTGTAGTGGAAAAGCTGTCTCAGAAACTGGCATTCCGCATGGTATCCCCGGAAGATAAGCCTATTTTCATCACACTGGCAATCTCTTCCATGATCGTATGCCTGATGTGCCCGGTGATGAGTTTTATCGCGACCTGCCTCTTCATGCATCCCGACAATCAGATCATCGCCCTGTGGTTACAGAAGACCGTTCAGAACTTCCCCATGGCACTGTGCTGGCAGATCTTCTTCGCCGGTCCCGGAGTGCGGAACGCCTTTGGTTTTGTTGTCGGGAAGATGGCAAAAAACAACAAAAAATGAGAAACAGATCAAAAGTATTTGATCCGGATCCTTATCTGGAAGCACTGGACAAATACGGTCTGCCCCGCAGGGAAAATCGCAGCCCGGAGCTGGTAGACTGATGGCAGGAACAGAATACAGGGATGATAGGGCAGCTTTTGCCGGAACCGGAGGGAGAATCCCGGCAGCTTTTAAGGATCTTCCGACTCCCTGTTATATACTGGACGAGAAAGCGCTGCGCAGGAATGGGGAAATCTTAGGAAAACTGGCGCAGGAGACCGGTTGTCGTATCCTGCTGGCACAGAAGGCTTTCAGCAACTATGACCTGTATCCGGTGTTACAGCCGTATCTGGCAGGAACGGAGGCCAGCGGCTTATATGAAGCAAGGCTCGGTGCGGAAGAAATGCCGGACCGGGAAGTCCATGTATTTTGCGCGGCTTACCGGGCGGAGGACATGGAGGAGCTGTTGAAATATGCAGATTATATCGTATTTAATTCTCCGTCGCAGCTTGCTGCTTTTGGACCTATGGCAAAGGCTACGGGAAAAAGTGTGGGACTGCGGATCAACCCGGAGCATTCCACACAGGAAGGACATGCCATCTATGATCCCTGTGCGCCGGGAAGCCGCATGGGAACCCCCAGAGAACAGTGGGAGCTGGCATTGGAAAAGGATCCTGCACTGGCAGAGCTTCTGGATGGACTGCATTTCCATTCTTTATGTGAGCAGGATTCCGATGCTCTGGAAGAAACGCTGGAGGCTGTGGAAGAAAAGTTCGGGGATCTTCTTCCCGGAATGAAGTGGCTGAATATGGGGGGGAGGACATCATATCACCCGCCCCGGATATGATCTGGAGCGCCTAAAAAAAGTGATCCGGCATGCCCGGGAAAAATGGGGTGTCATGGTATATCTGGAGCCGGGAGAGGCATGTGCCCTGAACGCCGGTTATCTCCTGACAACGGTACTGGATACTGTGAAAAATCAAGATACACAGATCGCCATTCTGGATGCCAGTGCTGCCTGCCACATGCCGGATGTCATTGAAATGCCTTATCTGCCGCCCGTTTTGGGAGCAGAAGCCGCTGATTATGCGGACAGCAGGGCATGGCGGCTGGCAGGACCGACCTGCCTTGCCGGAGATGTGATCGGGGATTACCGTTTCCCTAGGGAGGTCATTGCGGGAGAGAGGCTGCTGTTTGGAGATATGGCGATCTACACTACCTGTAAGAACAATACCTTTAACGGAATGCCCCTCCCGGCGATATGGGTGTACCGGGAAGATGGAACCTGCGAAGAACTCGTGCATTTTGGGTATGAAGATTTTAAGGCAAGGCTGGGGAGAATCTGATTGACGTTCCAAAGGTTCTGTGCTAACATGAGCGAATAAAGAGACAACGAAGTCCGTAGAAGCGGAAGTCGTTGTCTCTTTCATTTTATAGATATTAAAAAAGTTATGAAAACCACGAGGTGAAACCTATGAGCGAGCAGGAAAAGAAGCAGAGTACCGTAGCTGAGGTGCTGGTGAAATGTCTGGAAAACGAAGGCGTAAAATATGTCTTCGGTATCCCGGGAGAAGAGAATCTGGATATGATGAATGCACTGGAGAAGTCGGATATCCGGGTTGTTGTGGTAAGACATGAACAGGGTGCTGCATTTATGGCGGACATGTACGGAAGACTTACGGGAAAGGCAGGTGTGTGCTTTTCCACACTGGGACCCGGAGCAACGAACCTGATCACCGGTACCGCGGATGCAAATTCCGACGGAGCGCCTCTGATTGCCATTACCGGACAGGTGGGAACAGAGCGGATGCATCTGACCTCTCATCAGTATTTGGATTTGGTAGAACTTTTTGCTCCGATTACCAAGAGAAGCAAACAGATCGTCAATCCCAATTCCGTGAATGAGATCGTAAGAATTGCTTTTAAATATGCGGAAAGTGAAAAGCCAGGAGCCTGTCATGTAGATCTCCCGACGAATGTGGCAAAGCTGCCGGTCAGCTCCGGTATTGCCGCACAGCCGTTGAAAAAACCGGAAAGAGATAAAGAATATGCTTCCTTTTCAAGTATTGATCAGGCGGCAGCAATGATCTTCAAAGCAGAGCATCCGGTGATCCTTGTGGGGCACAGTGCAGTGAGAAATCATGCGGGTGAAGCGCTGACCAGCTTTGCGGATGCACTGAAGATACCGGTGGTCAATACCATGATGGCAAAGGGAATCATTCCTTTTAACAACAAATATTCTATGTGGACGATCGGAATTCCTCAGAAGGACTATCAGAACAAAGTGCTGGATATGGCAGATCTGGTAATCGCCGTGGGATATGATATTGTGGAGTTCGCTCCCGGAAAATGGAATGAAGGCGGGAAACACAAGATTCTTCATATCGATCAGAGACCTGCACATATCAACATGTTGTATCAGCCGGAGGTTGAGGTCATTGGAGATATTTCCTATTCCTTACAACAGATTCAGTATCGTAGCGATGCGAAGGAAGAACCGGAAGAACTTCTGAAACTGCGGGCCGAAATGGTGGCAGAGTATGAAAGCTATGCGGAGGATACTTCTTTTCCCATGAAGCCCCAGAAGATACTGCATGATGTGCGGAAATTCATGGGTGCGGATGATATTGTAATCTCGGATGTGGGTGCTCATAAAATGTGGATCGCCAGAGAGTACAACTGCTACGAACCCAATACCTGTATCATTTCCAATGGATTTGCAACCATGGGAATTGCTGTTCCGGGAGCCGTTGCCGCCAAGCTGATCTATCCGGAGAAAAAAGTGCTGGCGATCTCCGGGGATGGCGGATTTATGATGAACAGCCAGGAATATGAGACAGCACTGAGAGAGGGGACACCTATCGTAACACTGATCTTCTCCGATGCCAGCTACGGCCTGATCAAATGGAAACAGATGGATCACTTCGGACATAACTGTTTTGTGGATTTCCAGAATCCTGATTTCGTGAAGTATGCCGAAAGCATGCATGCGAAAGGCTACCGCGTAGAGAGGGCAGAGGACCTGTTGCCGATTCTGGAAGATGCATTTCAGCAAAAGGTTCCCTGCATTATCGACTGCCCCGTGGACTACAGCGAGAACACCAAACTCTCGGAGTACCTTCACGAGAAGTTTGAGAAGTAGAGTTTACGCGAGCAATGAGCCGCGCATAGGCATAGTGAGGACAGCGATGGGCG
>OIZP01000569.1_pt1 | contig 22852 bp, 19 predicted proteins | sample 1588531 | NCBI WGS metagenome assembly OIZP01 (sample SAMN03283283) | human gut metagenome | biome: human-associated habitat; material: feces | host: Homo sapiens | place: Peru | collected 2012
GCCGGTGACCGGACTCGAACCGGTACGCTGTCGCCAGCGGTGGATTTTGAGTCCAGAAAAGTATTTGGAAGCCAGATGTAACCGTCGGAAACTGATAGAAACCTGTAACCGAAAAAAACATCTGCAAATCAACGACTATTTCCATTTCTTCCCAAAATTAAGCTCCAGAAGTCCACCGCCGGTTGTGCATGAAAAAACGCAGTTGATAGAAATCTGATAGACGGAGGCAGTTCATGCACAAATACAAAACAATCAGCGGTCATTATGATACCGCCTATAACCTTGCCCATAACAACCGTCAATTTCTTCCCCGAAATGCGGATGCGGAAAGGGTTTTCCAAAATGACTACTGCGTAGCCGCCGGGCAGGCAGCCGGGCCTGACTGGGCGGCACCGCATCATATTTCCGAATTCTGGAAATCCTATAAAGCCCTCAGTGATGCCTATTGGTCTGAACAGAATCTTTCCCAATTAGAGTCTGACCGCATTTACCGGGAACGAATGGCACATCTGCGCCGATGCTGCCGCCAATTATATCCGATTCCCCACAATTTCGCGGAAGCTCTGGTAACGATGCTCCTGCTGCCGCTTCTGATCCCCTGCGGCATTTACCTGAGCCATGCGCAAAAGCAAACCGTTGAGGAATGGAAAGCCTGGAATCACGAACAATGGCTGAAAGACATGACCTTCCGGGCGGCCAGGCTTTCCATGCGGGAAGCTCTGTCCCAAGAAGATTTGGCGAGCGGTTCTCATTATCTGCAAATCATGGATAAAACAGTCTCAGATCTCGGCAAGCTTGCCAGCGAAAAAGCGAGCCAAGTGCAGCCGATGACATCACTTCGGTTTGCAACGCTGGAGGAAATCTATTCCAAGCTATATGAGCCTGCGTTCCAGGCATTTCAGCAGCGGCAGCGTCCCTGCCGGAGGTTTAACGGAACCTATCTGGAACAGATTCGCCAAGGTCAGCAAAAGCATACCACCGCAAAGCAGCAGAGCAAAAACGTCAAAAGCAGAGTCACGGCTGAAGCTTTGGAAATTGTTTTTACCATAGGCGATATGGACAATACGGGTTATGCTCAGGCGTACACGGATGCCAAACAAGCAGAAGCCCTGCTGGGCGATTTTTGCGACCACTTGCTGGCGCAGCCAAATCTGTGCTGCGTTACCACCAAGGAGCTGAACGATCCTAATTGACAGCCGCCCTTCCGCAATGGACTGATCATCCTGAATCTCACCGTTCACGCAGATGAGGCAACCCCAGGCATGCACCTGACCTGCATCCCCTATTCCAGGAACCGCACCCGCGGCCCCCAGGTGCAGGCGGCCATGGGGCGTGCGCTGGCCGGAATGGGCTATCCCTCGACCTGGACAAATGTACTGGACAAAAACGGGAAGCCAATCCCCAAGAAAAATAAAGATGACGAAATCATCCGCAAGAGGGATGGTTCTGTCCGCTATCAGCAAAAGCCCGCCGGCCAAGGGATTCTTGACTGGATTGCGGTGCAAAAGCAATGGCTGCAAAAGGAAATGAAGCAACGCTACGACTGGGACCGGGAGTATAAGGGTTCTCACCCGCGAGGAAATCTCTCTACTCCGGATTACAAAGCAGCCCGAGCCAAAGAACGCCAGAATCAGTATGAACAACTTCTGCAAGCCTCAATTTCACAGTACCAGAAAACAGTTGAAAAATTGTCCATTGCTTTGGATGAAAAGCTGGATACCTTCTTTCAGCACGCAACAAACCAGGATATGATTGCGCAGTACCTGCAATTGTGTCCGGACGAAGAGTACGAGGCTGTTGCAAGCCATGCGGCAGCCTATCTTGACCGGCTGGCGGTTATGGAAAATGATAAACGGTACCAAAGTATAGTAGAGCAAATCCAAAAAGCGGAGGCTCGACTGGGAACTGCGGAGAAAAACTCAGGGTCAGTCGAACACATATTATAGCTATACAGCGGATGATTATCAAAATCTTATCAGCGGTGATAAATTCTATTGGAGAGGAAGAACACGTCACAGGGGGGCTTATCTTGCCGCCGCGGCATCGTTCTTGGACAGCAGATACACACAGTATTGGTTCATGCTGATGCCCTCCCGTTTGGCGTGTTCGGCCAGGGGCTTGTGCAGGCTTTTGGGGATTCGCAATTTGAACTGGCCGGAGTAGCTTTCCAGATCATCCGGCTCTCGGATGGGGATACCGTCCTCCAGAGCGGCTTCAAGCCAGGTCCTCTTGGCATCCTGGGCGTTGGCTACCGCAGATTCCACCGTTTCCCCACAGGTGATACACCCAGGCAGGTCCGGGTAGGACACCACAAAGCCGCCCTCGTCATGATCTTCTACAATCTCCATACGGTAGGGAAGCCGCAGGTATTCATTCAGCGTTTTCATTGGCACCCTCACTTTCTACAACTTGTTTGACCATTTCTACATAAACCTTTTTGATGGGTTCGGGCTTTGGTAAGGCATCTCAAATACCAAGTACAAATTCGTAATCGAGCTGCTTCTTCCGTTCCTGCCAGTCCGGCATATGGATTGTTATAAAATCATAAAAATCCTTGTTGTGATATGGATACAAAAAATGTGCCAGTTCATGCAAAATTACATACTCCACGCAAGGAACACTTGCTTTATACAGATAATAATTCAGATTCACTTTCTGACTCTTTCTGCTACAGCTACCCCACAAAGTACTCATCTTTTTCACACATACAGAAGGTCTTTCAATACCGTGTTTTTCGATGATTGGGTACAGCCGATCCACGATATCCTGGTAATACCGTTTGGCTGTCTGCTGCCACCAGTTATTAACCTGCTTATCGATCTGGGACTGTTCTGTTTCTGTGGTGTAGATATGAAGTACACTATCTTCACGAACGATCTGCTTACGTTTAGCCTCATGCACCTGGATTGTCAGCTGCCTACCCAGAATACGTGTGGATACTCCGGAAATAAAGTGTTCCTCTTTTTCGACTGCTTTTGTTTGAACAAAAAGTTCCAATTTTTCTTCAATCCAAGGTGCTTTACTGCGAAGATGCTCCTTAATCCAGGCCTCTGGTGTCCCAATCGGTGCAGATAGTTTTATTTTCCCAGAAGGAAACACTTTCAGCCGCACCTGCTTCATTTTCTTCAAAGAAACCGCCACAGGGAGTTCCGTTCCTTTTACTGTTACCGAGTACTCCATATCAATACCTGCTCATCGCTGTCTTAATGGTATTTTCAATCAGAAGATCCATCTTATCGATTGGCAAATCAATGCCATACTCGTCACAGAAGTCCCACAGCAAATCCTCAACAGCCTGATTCATTTTCTTGTGGATTGGTGTACTTGTTCTCCAGTCCACACGAGCCAGTGACTGCACTGCCTGCTTCATATCCAATGCCAGTTTGCCGACTGCATCATCGAACTCCAGGTCATCTCCACCATGCTGTTTTAATGTATCTGACACAACACCATAAAAAGCCTTTGCATCGCTATCATTCATAATTGCGGACGGGTAGGAGTGTCCAGTAAAGCCCTGTCGCAAATCATCGGCCATTTTCTTCATACTGGCCAGATACACATTTTCATCTCTGGATTTTCTGTATTCTGCGATTGTATCCCGGATTCTTTCAGAGAACTTCTTAAACAACATCGGATCCTCATACCTTCTGGATTCCAACTCAGAAACGATACGGGTTTGGATGTATGCAGCCTTCGCTTTTTGGCCTTCCACTTCCTCCAACTGCTTTTCCATGGCAACTTTGTCATGGATGGCAACCGGCTCCACAACAATTTCAACAGATTCAGAGGTAACAAATGTATTCAGCAGACTTCTGATACCATCTTCGTATTTGCTGAAATCAACTTTTTCTGCATACACCATCATCAGCGAAGAACGCAGCTTCTGGAAGAGCAGCAGATCTGCCTTGTATTTCTGCATCTGCTCAAAACCAATGCTCTGGTACAGAGAGTAGTTGCACACAGCCATGGTCATCATCTTGGAAAACGCAGCCAACTTTTCATAGAACTCTTTCCTGAGTGCCTCACTTTCTGCTGCTTCTTCTTTCTCAAAGAAAGCTACCCAGGCTCTGGGGTTATCCTGGTCAAAAGATGCATTGTCAAAGAAATCCCACAGTGCCTTGTGCGTTTGCTTCAGTTTCTCCTGTTCCTCTGCTGCCGTTGCAATGGAGTCCGCAATATCAGCAGAATCGTATCCGGACAAACCAGACTGATCGTCGCTGTACATTTCCATCGCATTATTCAGGTTGCCAAACAACCCCCAATAGTCAACGATCAGGCCAAAATCTTTGCCCGCAGCAATACGATTTACACGAGCAATAGCCTGCAACAGAGAATGCTCCTTCATAGGCTTGTCCACATACAACACACCCAGGGACGGTGCATCAAAGCCGGTCAGCAACATGCTCTGAACAATTACAATATCAACATCTTCGCCGCCGATGATATTGTTCTTCACATACTCTTCGTAATCGTCATACTTGGCTCCGAACCGGGGTTCGACTTCCTTTTTGAAAAAATCCCGGATAATTGCTTTGTCATTTTTACCGATGGCACCTTCATCACCCTCGGTGGAAACAGAACCATCGCAGATCAGTGCAGCCGCTTTTACACCACCCAGACCGTTGATCGCACGCTCAAGCTGAACCGCAAGGGCACGAGTGGAAACCGCTGCCATTGCCTTGAATCCGCGTGGTTTGCAGTAATTAAGGAAATGCTCATGGATATCAAACGCAATCATAGACAGGCGCTGTTCTGTCTGCGCCAGATGCATAAAGGAACTCCACTTTTTGCGCATATCCTCTTTTTGAGGCTCAGTCAGTGGAGCAAGGATGCTCTTCAGATAATCGTCAATTTTGTCACTGGTCACTTTCTGGGGAATGACACGTCCATCGTAAACCAGCGGAACGATGACACCATCACGAATACCATCTTCAAAACGATAGGAATGGCCAATCTGTTTGCCGAACTTCAGATATGTGTTACTCTTATCTTTCCGGAGCAGAGGAGTTCCTGTAAAGCCGATTTTGAATGCATTGGGAAGCACCTCATTCATCATGTTATGGAATTCACCGGTATGAGAACGGTGACTTTCGTCGATCAGAAGAAAAATGTTCTCATCTCTGACCTTGGTCCTGGATTTTGCTGCAGCTTCAAATTTGTTAATTGTTGTGGCGATCAGCGTGTTGCCGCCATCTTTTAACAGAGAAACCAGACCGCGTCCGGTAGTTGCTTCCACCGGGTCCATGCCGGTATGGACAAAGTTATCCCGCAGCTGTTTAATCAGATTCAGTCGGTCACAGACCAGAACGAATCTCGGGTTTACAATGGTTTTGTCTGCAATAATACGCTTCACGAGCATGACCATTGTCAGGGACTTGCCACTACCCTGTGTATGCCAAATAACGCCGCCACGGCTGGCGCATCCATCTTCACCGTGGATGCGGCGCATCGTGTTTTCAACGCCAAAAAACTGTTGATAGCGGGCAACCTTCTTAATGCCGCTATCATACAGAATAAAGAACCGAATCATGTTCAGCAGATGCTTCTTGGACAGCATGGATACGATCACCTTGTCTTGCTCGGTAATGTGGCCATCGTTCACATAGCGCTTTGCGGCCTCTTCCTGCCACTGCACATCCTCTTCATGCCACTTGCAGTAAAACTCCTGCCTGGTTCCGGCAGTACCATACTTGACAGATTCCGGATTCAAGGCAATAGCCAGCTGCGTAAACTTAAACAGTTGGGGGATGTAGTCAGGCTGCCAGTTACGGACATTCTGCTTCACACCATCTTCCACATCCACGCTGGATTTTTTACATTCGATTACAACCAGAGGGATGCCGTTGATCAGCAGGACAATGTCAGGCCGGGCATATTTGCCGTTGGCGCGTTCTACGGAAAATTCATCCGTAACCTGCCAGATATTGTTCTCGGGGGATTCCCAGTCAATGTAGGAAATGTCGAAGGATTGGGTATTGCCGTCATACAGATGTACATCACAGCTTTTCCCGTAAATCAGCCGATCATAGATCGCCTTGCTGGAGAACATCAGACCGCGTTCCAGGGGCGCATCCAGTTCACGGATGGCTTCGCCGATGGCATCATCGGGGAATGGAGTCTGCTTTCCTCGGTAAACAAAGGACTGCGAAGCCAAAAATTCCCGCATCACATCCGGGAACAGTACATGCGACAAATGGCCGCGCTTCTGCTCGGCCTCTGCTCTGGGAATATACTGATAGCCCATGGCTTGCAATTCCCGTAACGCCCTATCCTGGGATTCCGGGCGCTCATTAAAAATCTGATGACTCGGCATAGTGAATACCTCCGACCTATATGATAAAGAGGCACAGCAGGGCATAAGGCCCTGCTGGCCTGGTAGTGATTATTTCTTGTCCTGCGGCGGACAGGGGTCGTTGCCATGGCCATCAGGATTTTGAATTGTTCCATCCCTGCGATGGGGAATCAACTCGGTACCCTGATGGATGCTCATTCTTCGCCCGGCATCCATAGCCTCTTTCTTGGTCTCATAATGACCACTGCTGCGCTTTGCGTTTTCACGCTTCACATCCCAACCGCCTTTCAAAATCGCCTATATTTCAGGGATGCCGGTGCAGTTGTCGCTACACCGGCTTTTCCCATTAGGCGTTCACACGCACAAGCCCAGTCAGCAAAAGCTGCATCAGGGCTTTTTTCTTCCTCTTTTCTTCTTCCAGCTTACGCTGGTGAAGGGTGATAAGGTTGTCTATGCTACGAAATATTATGCCAATCTTTTGTGCCTCGTTCTCATCCGATGGTGCAGCCACCTCAATCTCAGCTAAATCATTCGCATTTATTGCTGGATAACTTGTTCCTGTGCAGTTATCTAAAACAACCTTTACAAGGCGTTCGCTCTGAACAAGACTGAACAGAAAATACCCGTCAACATAGGGACGCATTTGTGCGTATCCTGTCGAAAAAACATAGTTATTATCGGACTTTTCAAAGAGATAATTATTTTTTTGATATGGACGCACAGTCTGATAGAATAGATCCCCAGTGTGCGCAAGTCGCTGCGCTCTCGACGGAGCAGATAACTTTGCCTCAGTTCTATGCGACAACATCTCTGTGCCCACAACCGACTCCAAATCGACATATTCAAATGTTTGAGGCAGCTCATCTTTAGGATTGAATAACGCAAGTTCTCCGAGCTTACGCTGTTTCCACGGGGCAGTAAATCTCTTGAAGCGAATTTCTGGCACAGCCTGACCTTTCTTTGGAAACATTTTTTCAAGAAAAAAACGCTTTGCTTTTTTGATTTCTTCGATTTTTTGTTGCTCCAGTTCAATAATCTTGTCCTGCATGCTAAGAATTGAAGCAATTCTCTCCTGTTCTTCCAGTGAGGGCATCGCCAGGCTACGACGCATCCAGTCGTCTGTTTTGAATAACAGCTTCTCAATGTGGACTCCATCACTCATTAAATAGAACAAACGCCTATAATGAGGAAGCTTCATCATAAGATTGAACATATTAATATTTGTTCCTTCTTGAGGAATAAATACGTTGTACTCATTGGACACAACTGCGCCGTCTAATTCTGCTGGCACCACGCCACAAGCACCATGTGCAATCTGTCTTTTTGAGATAACAAAATCTCCTGTGCAAAGGCAAAAATAATTCTTTACTAGGACATTTTTTCCTAAATAGGTACCACGGGAATCGACGCCTCCAAATCCGCGACGAACCGTGACTAACTCATACTTTTCGTCGTCCTCCAAGCTTATTGGCCTTTCCATCAGCTGAAGCCATTGACCCATTTTCTTTGATGTCCAATCTCCCGGATAAATTCCGTCCTTACTTTTGATATATCCCTCCGGCACGATTCCGTGCCGGATTTGGTCTATTCTTTCTTTTACTTCTGGTGTCATAACTCCACCTACTTATGCGTTAATCTGATGTAGCCAATCCCGGATATTAAGGCCCACACGAGCAATGTCATATTCATCCAGGACACCACTGTGCATAATTACATTTCTCGATTTCTCAATATCATCAAATAGTGCACGTAGCCAGTCTTGAGAATCGACATATGGTTGAAACAGCGACCAATTTTCTGATGAAAGCATAATCTTTACTAGGTCACCAAAATCCAAATAAGACATCATCGCATCCCCGCGACTAACATGCCATTTTATTTTGGACTCTGCTTCTTTTCTTGACTCTGCTCTGGTTCTTATATTGTTTTGAACACCTTTGATCCACCATTCGGTCTTATAATGCTCCACCAATACAGAGAATACAAACTCCCTGGTCGCGTTTTCAAATGCCGTAATGGTTGCAAAAACGGTTATCATTGTTTTTGACTGTTCTACATATTTGGGATCAATCTCATCAAAATGAAGTTTTTTCGCTAAGTCGTCTGAGAAAAATGCATCATCTGTTGCATATTGCTTTCGCCCTGCTTTATCCAAGGCTTGCTCCGCAAGCATCCCTCGAAATGCGAATGAATACAAATCTGTGCCCATGTTATCACTCCACTATTTTAAAGGAATATGCTTAGTCAAGCTTGCAAAGAGTGCATCATATACAGACTGATCTCGCGTTGCAGGGAGATGTATATGAATATTATAATTCAAATCGAAACCACTGGAGTGCTGTTGGATTTGCGAATTAACTTTCACTGTAGGTGTTGGTACACTAGGTTGCTCTGCTGCAATATTAGGCGTTACGGTTGAGGTTTTCGCCTCTGACTCTGGCTCAGACCAATCGGCATATCCACAAAGTGCCACAAAAGTTTTTGCCATCTGTGTTATTGTCGTTGCAGCCTTCGATCCGTTAGTTAAGGTTTTGAATTTTCCTTCCACTTCTGCCTGCGTCATCGCATAGGCAGAAACATTCAGGTTAAACAGGTCTTCATACGCTTCACGAATCCCTTCTGCAACCAGCTTTTTTGAACAACTCTGATCCAAAAATTTAAAGTATCTATCGGTTGGAGTACCACTATCATCAAGAAAACCAATTGCCTTCAGCACATTAACGAACAATCTATCATTCGAACTCGTAAAGCTAAGATCTGCCATAAACTTTGCAGTAAACTTTTCTGGTGCTCTTGCTGTCAATATTGTGTCAAAATACTGAGGTACTTTGCTATAGCCGCCAGTTAAATAACTAGTAGGTAATGCCATATACTATTTCTCCTTTTCAAATTAACGTGTTAATGCCATTTGTCACTTTATCTGTAAACATTTCCCATTCCATCCAGCCACCGGCAAACCCGTTTTGCCAACTCCTTCTCGCCCTCCCGCAGAAGAACGTATGTAGGAATATGTCGGCTCACATATTGGAGCTGTATCCGGATCTCCAGATCCGTAATTTGCTCCAGAGGTACGCCATTCACCACGCGCACCCCATCGACCCAGATACCGAGGGCATCGATCTGGCTTCCGTATTCCCGAATCGTGTCCTGCAGGCAGGCCATGGCCTGTCCACGTTCAAAATTGCGCAAGGCATTTTCACAGCGGTTGATGTTGCTGCAGTCTTTCGCAAACTCCACCGCAGTTTTTACCTGCTCCAGGGCTTTCTCATATTCGCTTTGATACATTCTTCCACCTCCATTTTTATCATCGGAAACTGCTCGAAACTTTCAAACAGCACCTAATCTATGGTTTTATTTCCCCTTGAGTTTCTTGCGCTCGACCTCGCGCTCAATCTGTTTTACGCTCTTCTCGGGTGTCGGCAAATCTTCCGGCATCGTACCACCCAGTTCCTGGATGGTCTGGCGAACCTTCTTACCAACCTGGTAGTGGGTATCATACGCTGCCTGCTTCCCCTGGATGTTCTCACGGCGCAGCTTCTCGTCAGTCTGTGTCGCACGGAAGAGATTGGCGGCCAGTTCGGTGCTGCCCATGTGATCCAGAATCTTCTGGCTCTTCTTCAACCCCTTCCGGGCATGGATCTCCTTAGCACCAAGGCCACCATACAAGCCCTGATAACCTTTGTTCTGGAAAATCGCGTACTCCCTCTGATCAGCGATACCCGCCATCTGCGCAGCCTCTGCCAGCGACTTATTATGTGCGATCATCTCATTGCGGATTGCCAGACGTTTCTGATCCTCCGACATTTGCTCATAGTTATCAATCAGTTCCTGCTGCCGGGTCTTTACCGCAAAATAGGACTGACCGATGGCGATAACCTCCTTCCGGGGATCGCCATTCATCACAATCAGATAACAGGCATACCGGGAAAGCATAACATCATCGATCTGACGTCCTGCACCGGAGCCGATGTCAACCATTTTGCCGACGTCGGCAAAATGGTCCTCAACTGTGAAACCACTGTTCTTACAAGCAAGCTTGGCGCGCTCGATGGCATCCGAGAAACGGCGCCACTGGGCATATTCCAGGACCGGCTGGAGTTCACGAGCCAGCCAGTATTCTTCGCCGTATTCGTTGACGTGCTTAATGCTCTCAAAGGTTTGCTCACTGTATTTTACAAGTTCGCTCATAAACCAAGCTCCTTCAGATACTGGGCCATCTGGGCTTCAACCACTGCAATCTCTGCCTTGATGCGCTCAATGTTGCCCTGCACTTCTTCAATGTCGATGAGCTCCTCTTCCTCAAAGGTGTCTACATAGCGGGGGATGTTTAGGTTAAACTCATTGGCCTTAATTTCTTCAAAGGAAGCCACGTGAGCGAACCGCTCCACATCCACCCGATCAGTATAGGCACGGAAGATATCGTCGATATGGCACTGATCCAGCTTGTTCTGGTTCTTGTCCTTGCGGTATCTCAGCTTTCCTTCCGCATCCTTGCCGGAAGCATCAATGAAAAGGACATCGCTGGTGGCACGATTTTTCTTAAACACCAGAATACATGCCGGGATGGAGGTACCATAGAACAGATTGGCGGGCAAACCGATAACAGCATCCAGCAGATTCTTCTCTATGACGGTCTGACGGATACGGCCTTCCGCAGCACCTCTAAACAGAACACCATGAGGAACAACAGCAGCCATGCGGCCATTGCTCCGCAGCGAATGGAGCATGTGCAGCAGGAATGCCCAGTCGCCCTTACTCGCAGGAGGTACACCCCAGTCAAAACGATGGAACCGGTCCAGGTTGGCGGTCATCTTGAACTTCTTGTCCTTATCGCTGCCGCCATCCTCCTGACCGCCAGGGTTGAAGCCCTCTGCCCACTTGTCCAAGGAGAATGGCATATTGGCAACAATCACATCGAACTGCTTCAAATTGCCATCGGAATCCAGATGCTGGGGATTGGCCAGTGTATCACCCCAGGCAATGTCATTGGGGTTGACATGGATTCCATGGATGAAGAGATTCATTCTGGCCATGGACCAGGAGGAACCATTCATTTCCTGACCGTAGATCGCAACCTGATCCGGATCACCAGCCTGACGAGCAGTGCGGATCAGCAGCGAAGCAGAGCCGCAGGTGGGATCATAAATAGAGTCACCGGCCCTGGGCGCGGTCAACATGCCCATCAGTTCAGAAACCATGCTCGGAGTAAAGAAACTGCCCGCCTTTTTGCCAGCCTCAGCAGCAAATTCACCAACCATGTATTCATAGGCATCACCGATCACATACGCGGGATCTTCGCCAGGGCCAACCTCAATCTGGGAAGGCTCCAGGCACAAAGGCTTAAAATCCTCCAGAAGCGTACGCAGCTTGGTTACCTTCTGTTGAGGATTGCCCAGCATGGATTCGCTGTTGAAATTGATACTGCGGAATACACCACGCAGTTCGGTGTTGCTGTCCTGGATGCCTTGCAGGGCGGTATTGATCATTTCACCGATTTTGGGATCAAATCGGTTCTCGTAGAGATAATCAAATCGTTCCTTCTCCCCCAGGACGAATGGCAGATTCTTTTTGGCCCGTTCAATGCGGATTTGGTTGCCCTTGTACCGTTCCTCCAGATCTCTGAGGGACTCCTTGTAGGTGTCATCCAGATATTTCAGGAACAGCATGGATAGGACGAAGTCCTTATAGTTTGCGGCATCAATCGTACCGCGGAAGGTTCCGGCCGCTTTCCACAGCGTCGCTTTAATATCCTGAGAAGTAGTCTTGCTCACTTTCTATTTCCTCCAACGTTTAGTATTTGGGAAGCCAGCAACGACACCAATCTGTCGTTTTCTGCCATATATTCATTCAGAAGCTGCTTGCGCTTTCGGCTGAGTTTCCAGATGGCACCAACCTTGCGCTGTTCTATCAAAGGGATAACCGGAATTGTAATGCCTGCCAATTTTTTGACCGACACCGCTTTGATTGCTGCCGTACTACCGGTCAAATGCTCCACCTGTCCAAGGATATCTTTCTGTTCCAGCAGATAGCCCAGATAGTCAGGATCGATCTCAGCACCGGGCCTAACAACAAGAATGTTTTGCGATGCCACCATGCCTACAGATTCCAACGCAACCACATGCACAAACGAAGGGTTGAGACGTTTAACCAGAATGTCGCCTACGGACAGCAACTGTTTGTCCGTAAGTTCATCACTTCGCCTCTGCTCATCCACTTCGTTCATCATGCCCGTATCCGTAAAGCTGTTAGGCTGAACTACGCTATACCTGTACTTACCCTTATCCGCAAAGCCAGTCAAACCAGCCATAATCTCCGCTACATCACCAAGACGTTTTTCGGTAGAATCCATCACAATCCCTCCTTGTGAGGATACTATATCACCGTTCAATACGTTTGTCAATATAATTTGTAGTTAAGTCGTAACTTTTCTTTTCCGGTATCTTTATAGCCAAGCGATCCACTCTTAACAGCTGTTTAACAATAGTAAATGCAGCACAGATCACTTCAAAAGCCGAGTAGACTATGCAGAATGCCTTTACCTCTTTGATTGACCTGTTGTCGCAGACGAGGTTACATATATTGCACTTTCCTAACTCCCTTATTCGTAGATGAATATGTCACAGCAAAAACTCTGTTTCCAGGAATATTGGATTTACAAGATAGAAAGGCATTCTTGAACTTTTGGGTGAAATACGCACCTGTCGGCACGCCTCACGTCGAGGCTCTGATTTTCATTTTCTACCCAGCGTACAAAGCATGAACCCTGTAATGGTTTGTACGCTGAGCGTACAAACAAAGACACCGCCGCCGGATGACAGAATCCGGCGGCGGTGTCTCAGTCTGTCAAAGAACTACCCAAACGCCTCCGTTTCTGCTATAATAGAAGAAATGGGGGATGTTTTATGGAAGACTGGAGAAAAGACGCACGGCATGAGCCAATCATCGTAGATTTGGAGGCGCTGGTGCCAAAGGAGCATCTGCTGCGGAAAATAGAAAAGGTCATGGATTATGAGTGGCTGTATGAACGGCTGGACCCGTACTACTGCCATGACAATGGCCGCCCCGGTACGGATCCAGTTGTGCTTATAAAGATGGTACTCATTCAGCATTTGTTTGGGATACCGTCTTTGCGGCAGACCTACCGAGAAATCCAAGTGAATGTGGCATATCGGTGGTTTCTTGGGTACGGATTGCTGGATAATATCCCTCACTTTGCAACGGTGAGCTATGCTTTCTGCAAGCGTTTCCCGGATGAATTGACCAGTGAGATATTTGAGCACATTCTCAACAAGGCACTGAACAACAGGATGCTGGACCCCAGCGCAATTTTCATTGACGGGACACATATCAAAGCTAGCGCAAATAAGAAAAAGTTCCAGAAGGAGCAGGTCGCGAAAGCGGCAAAAGTCTATTCAGGGCAGCTTCGCAGAGAGGTTAACACGGAAAGAGAAAAGCTGGGCAAGAAGCCCATTGAAGATGACAATGATGAAAATCATCCCCAGGGTGATGGAGGCTCGCGGGAAACCGTAGAAAAGACCGTTTCCACCACAGACCCGGATTGTGGAATGTTCGTAAAAGGAGAGCATGAGCGGCAATTTGCCTACGAAGCGCATACGGCTTGTGACAAAAGAGGTTTCATTCTGGGAGTAGAGGTAACTGCCGGAAATATCCATGACAGTGTGGCATGGGATAAGGTATATGACGATGTAACCAGCAAATTTGATGTTCAGTTCGTGGCCATGGACGCGGGATATAAGACCCCTTGGATTGCAAAGAAGACTTTGGATGATGGAAAAATCCCGGTTCTCCCCTATACAAGATATAAAGGCAGCAAAGAAGGATACCGCCCCTGGGACTACAAATACGATCCAGTAAAAGATGTGTTCACCTGTCCCCACGGTCAGGAGCTTCGCCATACCACAACAGACCGAGACGGGAAAAGAATCTACCGCAGTACTCCGAAATACTGTGTCAATTGTCTCTCCAAATCCTACTGCAAGGCAAACGAGAAAGGGCAAAAGGTATTCACAACCCACATCTGGCAGGAATACCTGGACATTGTGGAGAGCATCCGAAAGACTGACTTAGGCAAGCAAATTTACGCCCAGCGAAAAGAAACCATTGAGCGGGTCTTTGCGGATGCGAAAGAAAAACACGCCATGCGTTATACACACCACCGAGGCTTGTCCGCAGTTACCAGATGGGTCAGGCTCAAGTTTGCTGCCATGAATCTGAAAAAACTGGCCCAATGGAGTTGGAAGGACTCCGTGTTCTCGCTACTATTCGTCCGATGTTGCCCCATCTACAAGAATGCCCCCACTTTCGCTTATTGAAAGTGAGGGTTATTTGACAGACTGAGACACCGCCGCCGGATGACAGAATCCGGCGGCGGTGTCTTTTATTTGCGAATTGCGGTAATGAGCATTCCGCCGCCGAAGACCAAAGTGAACACGGCGGCCAGGATCAAGCATAGAAGCATAGCTTTCTGCCCGAGTGAGCCTTTGCGGCTTCCCTTGTAGCCATGGTAGCAGAGCACGATCGGGAAAACCAAAAGGCCGATCAGATAGGCACAGGCAAATCTGGCAAGCAGGAAAAGCAATTTCAGGAAGATATCCAGCAAAGTATAATATCGCAGCGGGGAATATGGCCTCGGTCTGGCAGCCACCTGCATCCAACCAAAGGGGATTCCACTGACTGCAAGACCGATTAGAATGGCGCCATACCAGGGCATGTCCTTATAAGAACCCGTGGCGATAAAAAACAATACCCCTGCCGCAAAGCCACCCACTCCCATCCAAAGCAAGTGAATGGCTTTCTCCCTATGAGCCAGCCGTACTGCCTCGGCATCCTGCGCAGTCTGAACCGCCTGCCGCACTGTCTCCGCTTGCTGCCGCTGAGCCTTTGCCGCCTGAAACGCATTCTGCAAGATTCCTTCCTCTTCCGCCGGAATTTCCAGGATTTGCACCAACCGTGCAATTGCGCCGGGGTGCGGAACGGTCACATTCTCCTCCCAGTGCGCAAGCTTTTCTGGGCCAATGCTCAGCTGCCCCGCCAGTTCCTCCCGGGTCATATTTTGCCGCTGTCTGTAATACCGGATGATTTCTCCGGATGTTCTTTCCGTCATGGGTCTGCCTCCACATTCTGCCCCCAAAGCATCCGGCAAAGCTGCCGTACCCGCTCCGGTGTGTTGGTTTCGTCGGCGTAAAGCTGCAAACTGTCCCCCGCCTGGCAGTACAGCAGGCCTTGCTCAGATGTCTGGACAAGCATCAGGCGATCCGGGTCGAACGCATAGTCACAGGCAATTACGCCCTCCACTTCTTGGTAGGCTAGGGAAAGCGTTTCTCCGTCAAAGAAATAGGTACCCGGAAAAACGGCGAGGATCTCCGAATAAGGCTCTCCCAAGAAGCTGTCAAATGTGCCGTCGTCACAGAAGGCATGGGAGACCATATAGGTACGTCCCTCAAGCTCCACCTGGTACGACCACGTTTTCGAGAGGTCCAGGAAGTCTCCCAGCCTGGCGGCAGGAGCTGTTGTCTCCGGAGCTCTGGGAACCGTCGTGTCCCTGGATGCCGCCGTCTGAATCACTGCCGCATTCTCCGGTGTTGCAGGCCTCTCCCGGAAATGCCGAACGGCAGCCGGGGAGCCCACCGCAATTGCCAGTGCCGCCGCTCCCGCTGTGATTTTCGTTCCCAGTGATACCCCTTTGATAGCTTTTCCGGGTCTCAACTTTCGGACACTTGCTCGCTTTCGGGCAATTTTCCCGGATATCCTGGCAGCAGCTTCCGGCGGCATTTGCACATCGGTATCCCCAAGAAGCCACCGGAACAGCGGGAAGAAGGCAAGCACATGGAGCCGCACGCCATGCTTCCGCTCATAGTCGTCAATGGACTTTTTCACTGCAAGCCGTCCGCGATTCAGCCGGGTATTCGCGGTGTTGACAGAAACACCCTGTACCTGCGCAATGGTTTTCAGGGAAAGCTCGTCATAATAGAACATCCGCAGTGCCGAGCTTTGCACGTCCGGAAGCTGCTCCAGCATAGCAAGCAGCGTTTCCCGAAGCTCCTTCCGGTCTGCCGCCTCTTCAGGCAGATGGGCACTGCGGTTTTCCTGGAGGGAATTCAAAATTTCCAGATTCTCCGGAGTATCCACCGTTAGTTCATGTCGAGTTTCCTTGCGTTTATAATACCGGGTGCACTGGTGACAGGCAATGGCCTTCAACCAGGCCGGAAAGGCCTCCGGCTCCCGAAGGGCGTGAATGGAGCGCATCATTTCCAAAAAGGTTTCCTGCACGATATCCTCCGCAAGGGAAGAACTTTTCGTTTCCCGCAGGGCAATGCTGTAAACCATATCCCGGAAGGCCTCATAGAGCCTTCCGCAAGCCTGGGAATCCCCGGTCCTTGCCGCCAGAACCGTCTCCATCAGTTCCTTCTGTTCCATACGCTTATCTCCGCGTCAATATTCAATATAGACCTCTTCAATGGAATACGCATTGAAGGAGCGGTTAATAATTTGCTCCGGCTCTGTGTAAAACACTGCGTCGCTGCCGGATTCATAGTCTAATCCGTCAACGGTACCGTCCGGGTGGAGGATCAGATTCCGAAATACCAGCGGCGTGTAGACCGTCCAGTGATAAACCCCATTCATATATTCATCGTAGCAGACATAGATTTCCAAAGCGTTTTCACTTTCTGCCGGGTAGTAGGACTCCGGGTTCCGCGTCAGAAGGTATGTCTTGTAGTATTGCGGTGCGGAATAAGTAAAGATCGAATCCTCCTTGGGGTGGGTTTGCTCCAGGAACTGACGGATAAGGGCTTGAATATCGTCTTCCGGAAGCAAATCCGGGTCTGTCAGATATTCGTCCAGTCCGGAAACCGAAAAGGTCTTGCTGGTTTCCGCCGGACGGCACAGGTACTCCTGCTCCAGGTAAGCCTCATTGGCAATGGTCACCGTTATGGTATCACCATTCTGAATGCCATACGCTGGTTCCACCTGAAAATCGCAGTGGGTCAAGGCTTCCTCATCCGTCTCCCGTTCCAGAATTGCCCGAGCCTGCCCGTCGATTCCCTCATATCGGATCGCAATGTCCCGAAAAAAGTCAACGGTCTGCATTTCCGGAAGCCCCGACACCGTGAATTCCTTCTCTCCGCCTTTGATGGTTTTTGCCGCGGCATCCGACACAGTTACGCTCACTGTTACGGTGTCCCCATTGGAAAGGTTCTGCTCGGGCGTACAGGAAAAGGTGATGCCCTCGTCATAGAGAATGTACTGACTGAGCCAACTGCTATAGCTTTCGTTTGGCTCCGGCTCTCCGCCGATGACCGATTCAATCAGCTCCAGCGTCCGCATGCTCAGCTCTGCCCGCCCGTTCCCGTTGCTGCCGGAAAAGGTGATATCCACATAATCCAGTGCGTTTGCTTTCCTTCCGCAGCCTGCCAGCATCAACGAACAAGTCAGCAGAACCAGCAGTGTGATAAAGATCGTTTTGATGTGTTTCATAGAATCAAACTCCTTTTCTTTTGTTCTGTCAGATAGGGGAAAGGGATGGCCGGAATATTTCACCTTTTTTGTAAAAATTTTCGGAATTCTTAGTTACTATTATTCTACCCTGAAAGTTATTACCCGTCAACACCGAAAGTTAGTTTACAAACATAACTTTTAGGGTTAACCTACAGAAAAACGGGGGTGACAGGATGGACTGGACGGCAATTGGCGCGAGAATCCGGAAGCAGCGGGAACAATTTGGCTATACCCGGGAAGTTCTTGCGGAAAAGCTGGATGTTACACCCAAGTTCTGCGCCGATATTGAGCTGGGAAACCGGGGCATGTCCGTGCAGACCCTGTGCAGAATTTCCCAGGTTCTGAAGCTGTCAACCGACTACATTCTCTTTGGGGCATCCAAGGAAAGCCAGACTTTCTCCGAAACACTTCTGCGGCACTGTACCCCGTCAGAGCAAAAATACGCCGAGGATATCCTGAAGCTGTTCGTCGCGGCCATGGAAGAGAAGGCGTAATGAAAAATAATTGCGGCTCAGAGGCACTTCAAAACGCCTCTGAGCCGCTTGTGTTATGCTCATTTTTCCTGATCCCGCTGGATGGTTTCCTGCACCGCCCGATTCAAAAAAGCTGCCAGGGATTCACCCTGGGTCTGTGCGTGTTCCTGGATTTGCTCCTTCTTACCCTTCGGTACCCGGAAAATTACCCGATCCACCTTCTCCTGCTCATATTTTTTGATTGCGCGATCCATAGATTCTGAACGTGGCATGACATTTCCTCCGAAATATACGTCGTCGTATAATTTGTATGAAAAATAACGATAAAATTTATATACAATACCAGTAGATATACGGCATCGTATATGTTAGTATATTGGCAGAAGCCAAGTGAGAGCCCCACTTGGTATCTTACTAAGTTAGTATAGCCGGAAAATGTCCCCTTTGCAAGTATTTTCCGGAGAAAGGAGAAAACGTGCATATCATCCAAATTTTGCGAAGCTATCTGGGCATTACCCAGCAGGAGCTTGCGCAGAAAGCTGGCATTTCTCAGCCGGATCTCTGTGAAATGGAAATCAAAACACCCTATGGCAGAATTGACAAGTATCAAAGGCTTTCTGACTATCTGGGAATCAGTGTGCACGCACTGGTCACCAATGACTGCCGTTTGGTTCCCTCTTCCTTTTTTGAGCAGCACCCGCCGCGCACTTACACAGAAAAAGGAGGAACCGCCAATATGGAACTCGGAAGAAGCGGTGAGGACGCTGTATTTGATTTGGAACGTCACCGTCTGGCGCAAATCAATACCAGTCTGGCATCTCTTGTACTTCCCTTCTATAAGCTGCGGCACAGGCCCGGATATGATATTCTTTCCTTTGATGAGTCCGGGGTTCCCATTTTCATAGAGGTAAAAACCACTACCGATGATAATCCGGACTTCGCACTGACTAAACAGGAATATCTGACCGCCTGCAAGCTCACCAAAGCTGGCGAAAAATACCGCATCTATCGATACACAAGCTGGGGACGCAAGAATCAAGCTCTGAACATTTTTGACTTTGCGCAGCTGCAAGATGGCCGGCAGATCTATCCCGCCACATACCTGTGCAGCACTTCTTCCCCAAACAAAGCCGTTTCCGGGATTACCTATTGCAGAGAAAAAGCCGGTATGAGCAAGGGCGAACTGGCTGACCGCATCGGCATTCAAACGATGCACCTTTGGCGCTATGAAAACGGAAAGCAGCAATGTTCTGTGGGACTTTACCAGAAAATTGCAAACGTACTGGACGTTACAATCGATCAGCTGCTTACCACCTATGTCTAATTTTGTTTGCCAATATCAACAATCTTTTGGAGGAAAAAGTCCGTATTTGGGAATATTATTGAAAAATATTCCCAAATAAATCCGAATATATACAAATTTCTAAGAATAGCAGTCAAAAACGGATGAAATAGGATCCGGGATTTTGAGAAAACCGGAATCAGCAATTTGCTTAACACTTTTTCCTGGGAATATTTTCGAAAAGTTATTCCCAGATTCAATAATTGACTAATCACCCCAACTATTATATCATAATAATATGAAAATCGGGGTGATTGCAATGTCCGGAAGAACAGTGTATACCGTACAGCAGGTTGCAGAAATTTTGCAAATATCAACAAAAACAATGTACGCAATCGTAAAGGCCAAGGATATTGACAGTGTCATTGTGCGTGGGCAAATCCGCATCACATCGGATGCACTGGATCGATATTTGAATGGAGGCAGACATGGATAATGCGCCACACGGTACCATCTACCGGAAAAACGGATACTATTATGCACGCATCTATTATTACGCAGACGGTCGGAGAAAATCCAAAGACAGGGCAACTGGTATTGCCATTGAAAGCAGTTCCGCCCGAAAAGCCAAGCAGCAGGAACGAGCCGCAAACCAGGAGCTTGAACGGTTTCTGAGGTCGTTTACCGCATCAATGACAGGGCAAACCCGCCGTCCGCAGCAGCAAACGGTAGCCGAGACAGTCAAAATCTGGCTGGATCATATCAGCGGCACAAAGGCACCGGGGACGATTGCTGGGTACACTTATATTGCAAATGACATTACCCTCTATTTTACGAAAGTAGCGCCCGTACTGACAGCAGAGCTGACGACAAGTCAGGTGGAAGCCTACCTCGCCTGGGAACGTATGCGCCGTCAACCTGAATACGCAGGCACTTACAAGGTATCTGCTCTGTATGCAGACGGCTCTGGAATCGAAAATACAGTACATCACCGATATACGGTCTTACGGGCAATCCTCCAATACGCAAAAAGGGAGGGGATTGTTACCCGAAATGTTGCGTCAAAACGGGACTGCCAGATCGATGTTCCGAAACCACAACAGCAGGAGTTTGCGGTTTTGAATGTGGGCGAAGCCCGAGAATTGCTTCGTGAGCTTGACCATGCGCCGCTATGGTTCCGGGCGGCTGTTATGTTGGGATTGCTGCTGGGGCTCAGAAGATCGGAGGTCATCGGCCTGCGGACTTCTGACCTGGACTGGGAAAACCATATTTTGACGGTCAGACGCAGTGCTACCCAGCAAACAATTGGGGGTCGCAATACGGTTACGATAAAACCGTACACCAAAAACAGGCATCCGAAGACGTTTGTGATCACGGATAATCTGACTGACCTTCTTCAAAAACTGTGCAATGAACATGCGCAAAATGAAGAAATGTTTGGACGCGCCTATGTGCAGGATTGGAATGGGTACCTTATGCGTTACAAGGACGGGCAGCTTATTTCACCCAACGCACTCACCCGAGCCTTTAGCCAGTTTATCGCAAAGCATGGGTTCAAGAAGGTTCGTTATCATGATTTACGCCACCCGTATGTCAAACACACGACAAAAATTTTTAGCTTACGCCTGATGGATTTTCAAGCGCAGGCTTATCCTGATGCTCGGCGAAAAACTCGCGGAGCTTGTCAGCTTCATCGGGGAGGACAAAGCCGAAGCCCTGTCCGTCCACTCTGCAATAGAAAGCGATTTTCATGTCTGCCACCTCAATCGAAAATATCTCGGATTTTGTACGCGATCTCAATGCGCTTATCGGGGTACACCAGCACCCGGTCAATCAGCAGCTCGGCCAGCTCAGTGGTCAGCGTGTCCGCATCGAAAATCGCCTTGGACGCTTCCTTGCGGCTGTCCTGCCGTGCCTGTTCGTCCTGCTTCTGCTTCGCCTGTGCCAATACTGCGGCATAGGCGTTTTTCGTTTTCAAAAGCAGCTCGTCACACGCGGCCTTTTCCGCCTTGTAGGTGTTCAGGTCAATCTCGCCCATGAGATAGCGTTCGTACAACGTTCGCTTGCCGTCTTGCAGCGCTTCGATCTGCTGCTCATATTCGGCGCGTTCCGGTACGGAAGCATCTACCCGGAGCGTACCGTCAGGGGCAAGCGGCGCGGCGGCCTCCATCTGCTTTTTCAGCGTCAGGAATACCGTCTGTTCCAGCTCTGCGGCGTTCAGGCGCATCTTGTGGCAGCGGCTTTCTTCGTCCGCCTCGGAATGGCGGCAGTGATAATATGGGGTTTTCTGCATGGTGCGGGACAGCGCATGACCGCAGCAGCCACAGAAGGCTTTGCCTTTCAGCGGGTAGTCCCGCTTTTTCTTGTTTGGCTGGGAAAAGCGGAGCTGGCTGGCCTGCACGGTATCAAACACGGCTTTCTCTATGATGGCCGGGTGATGGTCGGGGATGATGTACCACGATTCTCTGTCCTTCAGGCGGCTTCTGGTGCCGCCTACTTCGAGAACCGCCCGCTTGCCGATCACATACACGCCGGTGTAGCGTTCGTCCTCCAAAATGCGGAGAATGGTGGATGCACTCCAAATCCCGTGGCAGCGGGAAATATCGTGGGTGTGATTGCCGTGCGCCGCTTTGTACTGGCCGGGGGTGGGGATGTTTCTGCGGAACAGCTCTCGCGTGATGGCGGTGGCATTGATGCCCTCGGCGGCAAGCTGGAAGATGAGCTGCACAACGGCAGCGGCCTTCGGGTCAGGCTCCATTCTGCCATCGGCGCTTTTGCGGTAGCCGTAGGGACAGATTTTGCTCTGATACTCGCCGCGCTGCATCTTGGCGTACTTGGCGCTCTTGGTCTTGATGGACATATCGCGGCTGTAATACTCGCTGATGAGATACTTGAATGCTACGTCCATGCCGCCGGTGTCGCCCTTGAATTTGCTGCTGTCAAAATCGTCGCTGATGGAAATGAAGCGGGTATGGAACAGCGGGAACACGCGCTCGATGAAGTAGCCGGTTTCAATGCTGTTTCGCCCGAAGCGGGAAAAATCCTTGACGATGATGCAGTCGATCTGATTGGCCCGCACCAGCTCAATGAGCTTCTGTACCTGCGGACGCTCAAAATTTGTGCCGCTGTATCCGTTGTCGATGAACTCCGTGATCTCCGCGTTCAGGGCTTCGGGCATGGAGGCTGCGTACTCGTGGAGAACAAGGCTCTGATTCTCAATGCTCAGACTGTCGTACTTGTAGTCCTCGATGGAGAGGCGGATGTAGAGGGCGATCACATATTTCTGCA
>OIZP01000575.1_pt1 | contig 22719 bp, 17 predicted proteins | sample 1588531 | NCBI WGS metagenome assembly OIZP01 (sample SAMN03283283) | human gut metagenome | biome: human-associated habitat; material: feces | host: Homo sapiens | place: Peru | collected 2012
CGGGGCACCCTGTTATGGGTGAGATTGCACCTAGGCGAACAGCCGTTTTCATAGGAGAAGCCCCCAAGTTTATCTATTTAGGATGCAAACCTACTTTCCCCCAAGGGGAAACTTGCGCCCCCAATATACGACTTGCAATATACGTGTCCTATTAAAACGGCTGTTCGCCTAGGTCCAATCTTACCCCAAGCGGGGTAATCTCCTGTAACATGCCCTTATCTAAGACCAACGCAACTTTATCATCCGATGCTTCTCATCGCCTCCCATAACTTATTTCCCTCGGGATAAGGTGCATCCACCGAAATAAGTTTATGGCTCACAGGGTGTTCAAACTCAATGTGGCGTGCGTGCAAACAAATAGAACCATCAGGGTTAGAGCGTGGTGCACCATATTTAAGGTCGCCCTTAATCACACAATGCATCGCTGCCAACTGACAACGAATTTGGTGGTGGCGTCCCGTGTGTAAATTCACCTCAAGCAAAAAATAACGATCCGACGAACCAATAAGTCGGTAATCGAGCACAGCCTTCTTGCTGCCAGGCACTTCGCGTGTATGAGCATACGTCTTGTTTTGTTTCTCGTTACGCGTAAGCCAGTGTGTCAGCGTGTCTTGTGGTTTTTCGGGTGCTGCGCAAACAATGGCGTGGTAAGTCTTGCGAATTTTTCCACCTACGCGAAACATCTCATTCAGTCTTGCCAACGCCTTGCTGGTGCGAGCAAACACCACAATGCCACTAACCGGTCGGTCAAGTCGGTGTACCACGCCAAGAAACACCTCGCCCGGTTTATTATACTTCTCTTTGATGTAAGCCTTCACGTCTTCTGCCAGCGTGCGGTCACCCGTTTTGTCGCCCTGCACAATCTCGCCTGCAGCCTTGTTTGCAATAATGATATGGTTGTCTTCGTAGAGGATATTCATATTCGTTTTATTAGATTTAAACTTTTAAGGTTATGAGATTATAATATTACCTTTGTAAATAAAGGTGACGTTATAACCTCATAACCTTAAAACGAAGCGTAAACTTTTAAGTAGCGTTTCAACTTATTACATATTCATACCGCCGTCAACCTGGATAACCTGTCCAGTAACGTAGCTTGACATGTCCGAAGCGAGGAAAGTAGCCACATTGGCAATATCCTCAGTCTGACCACCGCGACGAAGGGGAATAGCCTTCATCCATTCTTTGCGAACCTCTTCGCTGAGCTGAGCAGTCATAGCTGTTTCGATGAAGCCAGGAGCGATTGCATTAGCGCGGATGCCGCGGCTACCCATTTCCTGAGCCACACTCTTAGCCAAAGCAATGAGACCTGCCTTTGAAGCAGCATAGTTGCTCTGACCAGCGTTGCCGTGAACACCAACAACCGAAGCCATGTTGATGATAGACCCCTTGCGCTGACGCATCATGATGGGGGTGCAAGCGTGGATAAAGTTGAAGGCAGACTTCAAGTTAACAGCAATCACAGCGTCCCACTGTTGTTCAGTCATGCGCAACATAAGACCGTCTTTTGTGATACCAGCGTTGTTAACCAAAATATCGATAGCGCCAAAGTCTTCCTTAACCTTGTTTACCACCTCTGCAGTTTCTTCAAAGTTTGCTGCGTTTGATGCGTAGCCTAAGCATTTTACGCCCTTAGCTTCGATTTCCTTGCGAGTTTCTTCGCCGTTTTCGTCGATAACCAAGTCAGTGAAAGCAATGTTTGCACCTTCTTCGGCAAACTTCAATGCAATAGCCTTGCCAATGCCGCGAGCAGCACCTGTAATCAAGGCAGTTTTACCTGTTAATAATCCCATTTTATTTAATGATTAAATTAATTCCTTTTTTTGTATGCCCTAAAATATGGGGCGTTAAATCTACACGGTTTTATGTAGCCGATGCTTGTTTATTTCACCGCAGGCGGCATATTCAGCACGCGCAGCACGATGCCCTTCACTATAGGGTAAGTTTCGTCTTCAGAGAGCCCTTCACCCAGTCGGTCATAGATATAGGGCACTTCGAGTCCTTTCACCGAGTAGTGTATAATATCCGCCATCAGAGTCACGTTTTCAATACGGAATCGTCCTTTTTCCACGCCCTCATTGAGCACCTTAGTCAGGATGCGTCGTTCTTCTTCGTCGAAGGCCTTGCGCACCTTTTCCACCATCCAAATATTGCGGAAGAACTCAGCTCTAAGCGTACCATTACGTGCCACCGTGTCACGAATAATGCTAAGGTGTGCATAAATCATCGCGAAGATTTTTTCTTCGGGTTCTACATTCATGGCAGCCACCTCGTCCATTTTTTCAGAGAGTCGTTCTAATTCCTCTTCGATTACCGCATAATAGATTTCCTCTTTATTGCGGAAATAGGTATAGAGCGTGCGTCGTCCTCTTCCTGAGGCTGCAGCAATATCGTTCATTGTTGTAGCCTCAAGTCCTTTATGGGCAAATAGGTCGCGTGCCACTTCGAGCAGTTTTTGTCGCGTTTTTGTAATAGACATAGTTCTTTTGTTGCGCAGTTAAATTAAGCACACTTTTGCTTTCAGTGTGCAAAGATAGTGCAAGGTGAGCGAAGTACAAAATGAAAGTTCAAAAACTTTCATTTTTACTTCCGAACCGCCGCCTATCTTGGCGAAGCAAAGTAGTGCAAACCGAGCATAATAACAAAACGAAAGTCAAAAACTTTCATTTTTTTTATTATCGAGGTGCAGCCTATCTTGGCGAAGCAGAGTGGTGCAAGGTGAATGCTGCACGATTTTATCGAATTTTTAACGTCGATAAAGGGCAAGGTTAAATGGGTTACCCCGTTAGGGGTGAGATAAGGTAGCCAGGCATGTGAAGGGATTTTATTCCACTTTACATGCCTGATTTATGTATTCCACCACACCAAACGAGTCACCCTACCTAACGGGCTAACCCACTAACCTCACCCCTTATCGACGTCAAAAATCCGATAACGTCTTGCCATACAAATTCAAAACAAGCACATTCAATTCCGTTCGCTCATTAATTAAAAAATCATAAAATAACTCGTTACCTCTTCCTCCAAAAATCTACAAGTCTCATTCCGATATCATCCCGATATCATCCCGAAGCCATACAAAAGGGATTTTTACCCCAAAAATACATCATAAGGCATCTTTCAGAAAAGATTTTTTATAAAACATTGCATTCGTTTAAAAAAAGTATTACCTTTGTAGGTAGAACAAAAAAAACAAACTCATTTAATTTAACGCATGAAAAAACATACTTTTTTAGGCGGTTAGTCGTTGTGGTTTGTGCCGCTTTGCCCATGGCAGTCATGGCGCAGAGCACAAACAATGACGATGGCGTGGTGAAACTTGATCCCCGTTTTCGTCATAACGACGCACGTCCTGGCGAGGTGCTCGTGAAGTTTAAAGATCAAAACCCTGTTACCATTAAAAAAGTAAAAGGACGTTTCCAGTCTGCCAGTGTGCGTGCTGTAGACCGCGTACTCCGTCAGTTTGGTACGGTAGACATGGAACAACTCTTTCCTGCTGATGCCACAAGCGCCAAGCGTACCATGCGCCGTAGCCGTGCCTTTAATGGCAAAGAAGTGGTAGAGCAAGATTTGAGTCATATTTATCGCATCCGCATTGCCTCGCAGCGCGAAGATAGCACCCAACTCATGGTGCAGCAACTCGAGGCTTTGGGCTAGGTGGAATATGCAGAACCTAACTATTTGGTGCATGCGCTCGAATGCTCTGAAACCTTGGCAAACGAGGTTAATAAAGTGAATGTGGCATTGCCCAATAACGATGAAACCGATACTCCGGCAGAGGAGACAAAGCAGCACGTAATTTGTAACGACCCAACAACCAGTCCGCTTTATAGCCAACAATGGGGCATTCCTGCTATGGGCATTGATAAGTTGTGGACGAAGCCCATTGTCAATGCTACGCGCCCTGTAATTGCAATTCTCGATACAGGTGTAGACATTACGCATCCAAACTTAAAAAACAATATTTGGACAAACACAACTGAGTCTGAAGGCGAAGAAGGCTATGATGACGATGGAGATGGATATGTAGATGACCTGCATGGTTGGGACTTTATCAACAATACAGGTAAAATAGCCGACTACAATATGCACGGCACCCATGTGGCAGGTATTGCTGCAGCTGCCAATAACGGATTAGGCATTGTAGGTGCCAATCCGCAAGTCCTTATTATGCCTGTCACAGTGATGCAGAGCGATGGTCAGGGCGACATTGCCACTCTTGCACGTGGTGTGGAATATGCTGCTGCCAAGGGAGCAAATGTCATCAATATGAGTTTGGGTTCGTATGCTGACTCTAAGGTGCTTAAAAATGCACTGGCCAAGGCTTACCAAAGCAGCGTGATTGTGGCTTCTGCGGGTAATGATGGCTTGGGCATTTATCCTGCGTGTGGAGACATACGATTTACGCCCATGTACCCCGCTGCCTATTCGTTTGTTTTAGGTGTGCAGGCCACGGAACAAGGTGGCGATTTGGCTAAGTTTTCAAACTTCGATTGCGATGGTCCCACCTACTCGGAGATGGGCACTGATGGGGTGAACTACGAATTATCAGCTCCAGGTGTAGAGATTATGAGTACGGTGCCTTATGGCGGCTACAAGTCGCTGAATGGTACTTCTATGTCGGCGCCCTTGGTAGCTGGTGGTATTTCGGCATTGCAGATGGTGAAGGAATACAACTCGCAAGAGGTGCTTTGGGGTGACCTTATTCACGCTGCCGACTTTGCAGCTGCTTACGACATTACAGAGCGTCCGGCAGAGTTGGACTTGCTGGCCATGGAAATTTGCGACACCATCGATGGTGGCAATGGCGACGGCATAATAGATGCAGGCGAGACCATTGCCTTTTATCCTACCTTGCGTACCACTTGGGGCGAGGCAAAAAATGTAAAGTTGTCGTTCATTTCAACGGGCGTGGAGTATGAAGATGCTTCGCTCTATGATGTGCAGTCGCAAGACGTGGACTTTGGCTATACGCTCTCGGCTTATGCACAGGAGAAGAGTGCCAACCCTATCATTGTGAAGTTTAAGGAGGGCATTGCTGACCGCCGCGTCATTCGGTTGAATTTTCAAGCCACTGCCGACAATACTCCGCAGCCGCTGAGCGTGGAGTATAAGGTGCGTGTGTATAATGCCGTAAAATTAGGGGGCATGATTGCCAAGGATATGACACTGACCCCCGACAAGCATTACCGCGTGGTGAGCGACTTGGCTATTCCTGAGGGGGTGACACTGAAGATTGAGCCGGGCACGAAGCTGATACTTGACAATGGCGTCGGCATTTCGTCTAGGGGAAAACTCATTGCTGATGGTGAACCTGGTAAGATGATTGAGTTTACTTGTGATAATGGGCGTTGGGGTACGATTAGTGCGTCTCATTATGATGGAGCTTTAAGTATTCCTGACACATTGCGTTATTGCATATTTGATCATGGGAGTAGAACGAAACTGATTACAGAGAATAGTATTGTGAGATATTTTAAGACCGAAGGTAATGGTATTACAAGTGGGGTAAATTATCGGAGTGTATTTGATGATAATATTTTCGATGCTTATTATTGTATTTTTGAAGCTATTGGTCGATACAATGTTCTAGTCAATTGTGCTAATTATTGGAGCTTCGAGCCCTGTTATGTCAACTCATTTGATGAAAATCATCCCACTAATGCATTTAATTTCAAATTCAATGGTAAAAACGTCGTATTAGGCGGGTATTCAGACACCCCCATCACCACACAAGTAGACTCATGCTCTTATTATGGCACTTCAAAAGAATCCGTATTGCGTCCGCGCATTTACGAAATAGGCAATACTTTCGGGTGTAATTCCACCTTCGCCTACCACGACCTCACCAACCTGCGCAAAACCCCCGTACGTGAAACACACGGCATAGTTTGGAAAGTAGTGGTAGATGGTTATGATGCCCAAGACGAATACGACGAACTGCCACCGTTGGGCGTGGGCAAACACAAGTTTGAGGTGTATTTTAACCGCCCCATGAATGTGGCAAAAGCACCCTTGGTTGCCTTTGGCGTGCGTGAACCTTATACCCAAAATGGCGTGAGCGAAGAGGGAAGCTGGAGTGCCGACAGCACTATCTACACCGTATATAAAACCATTACAGGTAAAACCTCTTCGGACGGTGTGAACACCATCTACGTGAACGATGCCGAAGACGATGAATACTTCCCCTGTCCACGTGAGGACGTGCGTTTCCATATCAACATTCAAGCCGCTGGTTCGTTGAGCACAGGCTTTATGGGCGAGGCTGGCTTAGGCAGTGTAAACCTTACATGGGACAACACCGAGAATAATTTTGAGGACTTCTTGGGTTATAACGTATATCGCTACACCATGCTCAACGACAGCACAAAGAGCGAAGAAGTAAAAATAAACGAATATACCCTTGACGATGCCACAACCGCCTATACCGACTATGAGGTGAAGCCCGGCGAAACCTACTATTACTACTACAAAGTAATCAGTACAGACTTGAAGGAAACCGACCCGTCGAACATTGTGGCAGTAACCCCAAAAACTGCTACCTTGGGCGATGCCAATGGTAGTGGTGCAGTGGATGTGGCAGACGTGGTGACTGTGGTAAATTACTCCATCGGTCAAGACCCAAAACCCTTCATCTTTGAAGCTGCCGACATGAATGCCGATAAGCAAATAGACATTCTCGACATTATTGGCATTATTAAAAACATTGCCCATCCTGAGGCAAAAGACAATGAAGTGGGTGTGGAAAGCACTGCAACTTACAGCATAGAGGGCAACACACTTTATGTGGATAGTCCTGTGGAATTGGCAGGTGTGCAAGTAGCTCTGAAGATGCCCCAAACACAAAAGGCAGAGGTGGCAGACGACCTGAAGGGATTTGAAACCACCTCGGCATGGAAGAACGAAAATAGCTATTTGTTCTTGGCTTATAGCATGACGGGCAAAACACTCCCCGCAGGCAAGCACGCTTTGTTGCACTTGGGTGAGGAGGCACAGATAGAAAAAATCACGTTGGCTGACAAGCAAGGTCACAATGTAACCGCCTTAGCGCATGGCACAACAGGCATTGCTACATTGGGTCAAACAGTAGCCGACATGCCTTATCCTTCACCCTTTGCCAATAAACTCACTGTGCCCTATCGCATTGACGAGGAAGGCAACCATGAGGTAGACATTACACTGACCGATTTGACAGGTCGCGTCATGATGCAAATGCACAAGCGTTTGGCACATGCAGGACGTTTTGCACAAACCTTTGCAAATTGCAAGAGTTTGTTGCCTGGCATCTATTTGGTACAGGTGCGCATTGACGACAAAGTGGTGAACACTGCCAAGGTGATGCATCAGTAAACTCACGACTCTTAGCACGATATGAACAAAATAAAGTTCTTAACACTATGTGACTTCTTGCTGCTAACCGCCTTGCAAGTCTTTGCACAATCACCTTGCGTCACGGTCACGAAAGAATCGGGACGACCTGGCGAAGAGGTGAAGGTGAGCATTGACCTGCAACAGGCGGAGGCAGTGAGTGCGCTACAAATGGGCATTGCATTGAACGAACACTTGCACTATGTGGAGGGTTCGGCAATGCTCAACACCACGCGCACAGCAGACCATACGCTTTCGGCAGGGGTAAAAGACGGAGAGTTGCGCTTTGTGCTCTATTCTTTGAACATGAAGGCGCTGAAAGCGGGCGATGCTCCTTTGTTGACCTTTAAACTGAAACTCGACAAACAACCTGGTGTGTATGCCTTGACCCCTCAAAACCTTTTGCTCACGGATGTGCAAGGAAATACCCTTAGCAACGTGGGCAGTAAGGCTGGCAGTGTGACTACACTTTGCGCCTTAGCAAATTATGGCAATATGACAGTGGATTTTGGGCATGTGCCTTTGCAAAATAGCTATGCACAAAATTTGGTGGTGACCAATAACGGTACAACCGATTTGGTAATTACACAACTGTTGTTTTCTGTTCCCACATTTGCGTCGAGCACAAAGTTGCCACTAACTATTGTTCCAGGCAATCGTGCAAATGTAAATGTGAACTTTACACCCCAAAAGCGTGGCAAACAGCAAGCTAAAGTGCGGGTGGTGTCGAACACGGTGGGCGTGCGTAACGACATTGTGCTTAGTGCCGACCCTTATGCGGTGAACGAGTTGCATGTGGCAGAAAACTTAAGAGGAGACGCAGAAACGGAAATAGAAGTACCCCTGAGGGTAAACAATATGGATGCACTCTGCGCCTTTCAGTTTGAATTTAATTTGCCCGAACAAGTGCGCTATGTGGAGGGAAGTTTTAAACTCTCTGATCGCAAGCAAGACCATTTGTTGAGTGTAAGTTGTGAAAAAGGACACTTAATTGCTTTGGCATATTCGCCAACCAATCAATGTTTCACGGGCAATGATGGCGTATTGGCTTCGTTTAAGGTGAAACTAATTGGACCTTATGGTTGTGACATTACAGCGACCAAGGCGTTGCTCACAGCGATGATAGACAATCAGGTTACGGATGTGACTTCAGCCAACTATGGAGCATACGTAGGGATTAACACACCTTCTATTTCACTCGATTGGGGCGACATAGATATGGGACGTACGCCTGTGACAAAGCAGAGCGAAGCCACATTGACCATTCGTAACCGCGGAAATGCGACTTTGCGTGTAGAACGTATGGTGTTGCGCGATGGTACAGACATTAAACTGGATGTGGAAACTCCCTTTGAAATTGCACCATGGAATGAACGCAATGTGAAACTAACGTATAATTCGTTGCAAAAGGGTGAGTTTAGCGATATATTGCAGATATACAGTAACGACCCAAGCAATCGTTTGGTAGAAAAAAAGGTGAGCGGTGTGCGCTACGAACCCAATTCGGTGAGCCTTGAAGCATTGCCTACCACACACACAGAGGCTACACTTGCATTGATGCTCGATAATTATAATGTGGTAAGTGGCATTCAGTTTGACATGGAACTGCCTAAGGGCTATGCCTTTAGTACAGTCGATGACTTGGTGACTCAAGACCGTTTTTCTAGTTTTGTGGCAAACTGCCAACTGTTGCCTTCGGGACTTTACCGTGTTTTTGTATACAGCTTGTCAAACCAGGTTGTAGAAAGAGGAATGGGCACGGTGCTTCACATCATTTTGCACCCAGAAGATGCTACCCTTATTACAGGCAACGACTGCGTGAAACTCAGCAATATAAAGGTGGGCGGTCCTGACATGGTAGATGTGGAGAATTATGCCCGTGACTTAAATGTCAATATTCCCAAGCCCGAAATCGTTTCAGCCCTAAACACGGTAACAATTTCAGCTGACGATTCGGCTATATACTCGCTTGGTGGCATAAAAATAGCGAACTCCTTAAAGGCATTACCACACCTGCCTGCAGGAGTATACATTTGCAAGGGCAAGCGCATCATAAAGCGCTAAATGGCTCGAAACAGATGTGCGAACGAGCATATAAGAATCTCCCTTTCTTATAAAAATGATAATGACCTAAAAGAGTAGTGTGCCTTGCCTTAATTCAGCAAGGCACACCTATTTTTTTTGGGGGGGGAAATGTGCATTGCCCCAAAAATGTGATTCTTTAGCAACTCTATTGCTCAAAGATTGGACTTATTACAAAATAGTTAATAAAAAGGGGAGAAACTTTGCAGATGTTATAAGTATGTCGTAACTTTGTAGTCGAAAACATAAGGATAAGCTTACCTTTAAGAAAACAAGCTTTCTATTTTTACTTATACTCACTTTTTAAATAACATTTTATGATGCACGGTTTGTTGTCCATGTTATAGGGCAAAACAGACGGCGCATGATAAAGCATTTATAACTCTTAACCCCTTTATACAAATGAATTTCATTGAAGGCCCCTGGACTGAGCAAATCAATGTAACCGACTTTGTAAAGCGTAACATCACTCCGTATGAGGGCGATGCCTCTTTCTTGGTTGGTGCCACCGAACGTACTCGCAAGTTGTGGAATATCTGCTTGCAGGCGCTCGAAGAAGAACGCGCTAATGGTGGTGTTCGCTCACTCGACCCCGATACTGTTTCAACTATTAGCTCGCACAAGGCTGGCTACATCGACAAAGAGAATGAACTCATTGTTGGCCTCCAAACTGACGAACTCTTGAAGCGTGCCATCAAGCCCTTCGGTGGCATTAAGGTGGTAGAGAAGGCTTGTGCTCAGCAAGGTCATCCTGTTAACGAACATGTTAAGGACATCTTTACACACTACCGCAAGACTCACAACGATGGTGTGTTCGATGTGTACACTGAAGAAATTCGTCGTTTCCGTTCACTCGGTTTCCTCACAGGTTTGCCCGATAACTATGCTCGTGGTCGTGTGATTGGCGACTATCGTCGTTTGGCTGTTTATGGTATCGATCGTTTGATTGAGGCTAAGGAGGCTGACAAGCAGGCTATTGGTAGCCCCATGACTGAAGCACGCATTCGTTTGCGCGAAGAAGTTGCTGAACAAATCAAGGCGCTTAAGGAAATGAAGGTAATGGGCGAATACTACGGCCTTGAACTCGGTCGTCCCGCTCAGAACGCTCAAGAGGCTGTACAATGGGTTTACATGGCTTATCTCGCTGCTGTGAAGGAGCAAGATGGTGCTGCTATGTCACTCGGTAATGTATCTTCATTCCTCGATATCTACATTGAGCACGACCTTAAGCACAATCTTATCGACGAGACTTTCGCTCAGGAACTCATCGACCAGTTTGTAATGAAACTCCGTATGGTGCGTCACCTCCGTATGGATGCTTACAACGAAATCTTTGCTGGTGACCCCACATGGGTAACTGAATCACTCGGTGGCCGTTTCAACGATGGTACACTCAAGGTAACTAAGACTTCGTTCCGTTTCCTCCAAACTCTTTACAACCTCGGTCCCTCACCCGAGCCTAACTTGACTGTGCTCTGGAGCCCCGAATTGCCCGAGGGTTGGAAGAATTTCTGCGCTAAGGTTAGTGTGGATACTTCGTCTATCCAATACGAGAACGATACTCTTATGCGCGAGGTACGTGGTAACGATGACTACGGAATTGCTTGCTGCGTAAGCTACCAGGCTATTGGTAAGCAGATTCAGTTCTTTGGTGCTCGTTGCAACTTGGCTAAGGCTCTCTTGCTCGCTATCAATGGCGGTCGCTGCGAAAAGACTGGTACTGTGATGCTCGAAGGCATTCCTGCTTTGACTTCTGACGTATTGAACTACGACGAGGTATTGAAGAACTATAAGTTGGTGCTCAAGCAGATTGCTCGTATCTATAACGATGCAATGAACATCATCCACTACATGCACGACAAGTACTACTACGAGAAGGCTCAGATGGCTCTTATCGACACTGATCCTAGCATTAACATTGCTTATGGTGCTGCAGGTCTTTCTATTGCTATCGACTCTCTCTCTGCCATTAAGTATGCTAAGGTTACTGCTAAGCGTAACGATATTGGTTTGACTGAAGGCTTCGACGTAGAAGGTGAATTCCCCTGCTTCGGTAACAATGACGACCGTGTGGACCACCTTGGTGTTGACCTCGTTTACTACTTCGACGAGGAACTCAAGAAGTTGCCCGTTTATAAGAACGCTCAGCCTACTCTCTCATTGCTCACTATCACTTCGAACGTGATGTATGGTAAGAAGACTGGTGCAACTCCTGATGGTCGTGCCGCAGGCGTAGCTTTTGCTCCGGGTGCTAACCCCATGCACGGACGTGATAAGAGCGGTGCTGTTGCTTCGTTGGCATCAGTTGCTAAGCTTCGTTACCGTGACTCACAGGATGGTATTTCTAACACCTTCAGCATCGTGCCCCAGAGCTTGGGTCGTACTCCTGAAGAACGTGTAGAAAACTTGGTTACTATGATGGATGGTTACTTCACTAAGGGTGCTCACCACTTGAATGTGAACGTGCTCAATCGCGAAATGCTTGAGGACGCTATGGAACATCCTGAAAAGTACCCGCAGCTTACTATCCGTGTAAGTGGTTACGCTGTGAACTTCGTGAAGCTCTCACGCGAACACCAGCTTGAGGTAATCTCTCGTTCGTTCCACGAACGTATGTAAGATTTAAGTGTTATGTGTTAAGTATTACCTCCTAAATGTGTTAGGCATGAGGAGTATTTGGTACTTAACACAAACTTAATGGATTATAATTTTAGCCCCACAGTATAAATGTTGGGAGGCGACGGATTGGTCGCACTTCCTAAGCATTTCTACTGTGGGGCTAATAATTTTGTTTTAACTAAAAAATGAGATGTGATAACGAATGTTTCACACCCCATATAATGCTCAAAGCAAGCCACTAATTTGTAGTGCTCACCTTATCAGTTTCCCAATACGATTACTTTGATGTAATCTTTTAGGTGGAAGGGACCTTTGCGATAACCGCCTTGCGAGTCGTTGACAAGAATAAGAGTTTGACGACCATCGGGAAGCGTACGACCTAAGCACATGCCTTCGTAGTTGGCAAAGGTAATGCGGAAAGGTTGCACGGTAGTGGTCCAATCAGCTAATAGCTTTTTGTCGAGGAAGTGATTAGGGTTGATGTCCTTCATCGATGTATGGCTATCTATTTGGTTTGCATTGCGTGGGTCTACCACAAAGAGTTTGCAACGTGCGGTACTGCTCATGCCACCCGCTGTAACATTTGCTTCGCGTTCTAATACCAAGAGTCGACCATCGGGTAGGGGAGCTAACTCAGGCACACCATATACGTAGGTTTTGCCAAAGTCTTCTTTTTTACCAATGTCCATGCGGTAGGCATATTGGGCAGTAGGTTGCAGATGGTCGTTGAAGGCTTGCAGACGCAATAAGTTTTGCACACCAGGTGTAGTAGGTGATGCTGCAGGTCCATCGGCAGGAAGTGTACTCTCGCTAGTGGTCCAAAAGGTGTGAGAGAGGGTGTCGTAGCACAAAGCCTCGAAGCCATAGTTAAACACAATGTTCTTCGATGAGAAAATCTCAGGCACATTGAGTTCACGCCCTGTGGGTTGTCCCTTCATATCGTATTCAAGAATACGTTGGTCACCTTCACCACTAATAAAAACAGTGTTGGTTTTAGGCACATAGGCAATACCTTCACAGTCGCGTGTGCTGATGCCCATAGCATCTACCTTTGGAGAGCGATTACCATAAAAACCCTCCATGTATACGTTGGTCACATCGCCTGTGATAGCACTTTGGTCGATGCGAAAAACAAAGAATCCATCGGTTGGTTCTTTATCGCTCACTAGGGCATAACGATTGCCCCCTAGTGCTGTGATGCCACTGTATTGTGCAGAGCCAATGTTCCACTTGGCAAGCGATTGCTGTTTATGTTCGAGTGCCGTTTGTGCTGAGGCTGACGTGAATGCCAGTGCTGCAGCGAGTAGTAGGAGCATTTTTTTCATATCGTTCAGGGATATAAGGGATGAACATTTATTCGTCGAGCATAAGGTCCAAAACCATCGGTTGGGCAGCCATGAACATGGCAGCTAAGCCACCAGGTGTGACAATGCTTTCGGGTTTTATGTCGGTGAGGCGTACACGTCCGTTTTCAACAATATACCATCCATTGTTTTCGGGAATATCCATATCGCCATCTACACCAATGTGGAGTTGGAAACCCGGATTGCGTGTAGCAATGGCTGAGAGGAAGTGTGGTACATTGATTACACGTGCCATGGCATAGGGCACGCAGCCTTTAAGCGAACCCGGTAAACAGAAACGACGGTATACTTGGTCAACGCCACATTCGCGACAGAGGTAATCAACAAAGGCAGCGCGAGTAGATGTTTCGGTAATTGCCAAGGTGCGAATGTAGACTTTGCCATTCGGTTCTTTTACGGCTAAACAGAAACCTACCATACGACGTTTGCGGTGTGCCACAAGCACATAACCATCTTTTAGGTCAGCATCCTCGAGTGCGGCAAAAAAGTCATTTTCAGAGGGATGAACCATAAAGGGTAATTCGGCTGTAAGGCGTCGGTAGAACACATAGAGATCGTTGGTCCATTCGTCGGGACGTGATACTTCTATTTTGCTAAAATCTCCGTCGTTGGTAATGTCGAGTGGGAGTTCTTGGCGGTATACCGATGTCCAAAAAGCACCATGTTGTGGTTTCTCAAAGAAATGACGTGTATCGTCGTCTTGTGGAATGAGAAAACTGAGAGTAGCCCCTTGTTTAAAAAGGCGACGGTGTGCCTCGTGAATAAGGTTTGAGGCAAAGCCACGGTTACGATTTTCGGGAGAGGTGGCTAACGCCGAAAGATAGCCTATGTGTTGCACAGAACCATAGAATGTGAAACGATAGGGCAATAATTGTGTGGCTGCCACAACACGTCCGTCGTGGCGTATAGTGAGATTTGCTTCGTCGGTATATTTCTCGTCGAAGTAAATGTCCATAAACTCTTCAGAGTGGTTGAAGCAGGTGCGCCAAAGTTCGCGCGTTTGCTGTTTTATTTCTTCGGGGGAATAAAGCATGATTCAGTATGAAGTATTAAGTTTTAAGTATTACAAGCATACTTATAGCTAGTCTACTTAAAACGTCTTAGCTGTTAGATAAATTCTATTTTAAGGAAAAAACAAACGACTTTGTGCCTTGAAAGGTGTTTATTTGAAGGCAGAGAGAGTCGGTGGGAGCAGATTGAATGAGCGGACGTAAGGGTAATGAAAGATACACCTCGCGCGTGTAATAAAGCGGATCGTTGTTTTGGTTATGTAGCAAGGTGATTAATCTTGTTTGGGTGCCGTTGACATTATTGCGTATCCCTTCATCGTTAAAGCCCAAAAGGTGTGTCCCTTCAGCGGTGCCTTTAATAGCTAATCGCAGATTCACGTAATGCTTTCCTTGCCAATAGGTCACTACGTTCACGGCATCCATAGGTAGTTGCATGGTTTTATAAGCCTTAGCTTCGGGTGCCAACACCTGTGCATAAGAATGGAGTTGTGCCTTTTGTTCGTTTTGCACAAAGAGTGCCTGTAGGCGATAGGTAGAGTCGGCTATTAATCCCGAAATAGGCGTGTTAAGAGCCAACTCTGTGCCATCGTCTAACAGTAGGGTGTGGGCTTTGCCTTGGTGGTCGGTAGTCACTTCGGTCAAAGCAAATTGGTAGGCAGGTTGTATGTCGGAGTCGTCATTGCACGAGGCAATAAAGCATAACATAATCAGTGCGAAAAACCATTTTTTTAAGCCCATGTTGTGAAAGCGTAGTTCAGTTTTTTCTTGAAACTTAGCGACAACCTGTTACAAGGAAGCCTTTGCAGCCAAGTGGTTAATAAGCGGGTTGGCATACATTGTGAGAATGCGTTCGCGCAAGAAGGCTTCGTCCTTGTTTTCAAGGTCAATCAATGCAATGCGTTCGTTGAGATAAGCCTCAAAGCGTGCCTTGTCCTCAGCTGTGTAGTGTGCAGCTTGTTCATCGTTGCCATTCAGCAAGTCGAGTGCCACGTAGTTATTGGCAAAGATCTCGTAGTTGGCATGAATGCCTTGGTCGATGCGTGCTGCAACAGCCTTAAAGAATTCAGCTTTAGGCAGGTCTGCGTATTCATCAATCCAAGTATTGATAGGTGCTGCCAAACGGTATTGCACTTTTCCTTTTTTGCCAAAAATGCCCGTTTGCATGTTAATTAAATCGTCTTGACGGCTCTTTTTAAACAAGGCATCATCGCGTTTCTGCTGAAATTCCTTGGCTTTAAGAAAGTCGCAAGGGTCGTATTCGTAAGAGATAGATAACGGACAGATATTGAGCTCTTTAAGACGTTCGATAGGAGTGCCTTCGCCCCCCATTACCATCATCTTTAAGATAGACTCTTGTGTGCGGTCGTTAGAGTCTTTGGCACGTCCTTCGCGTTGTGCAATCCAAATACCTTCGTTCAATTCTCGCACGGCAAAGTGCATGTATTCGCTCATGCGCTTGCTCGCCATAAGCATTTCGCGCATTCCCACAGAACGTAGCACGATAAACGATTTGTTGAGTCGCACCAATGTCTTAATCCATGGGTAAATAAGCAAGTTATCGCCAATGGCAATTTCAATGGTGTTATCGAAACCATGGTCAATAAGCAAGATGTCGAGAAAGGCAGAGTCGAGCACAATGTCGCGGTGGTTCGACACAAAGGTGTAGCTCTTTTTGCGGTCGGCAGGTGCTATCACTTCTGCGTCCAAGTCGAAACCTGTGGCACATTTTGCTACCAACTGTTTTACGAGTGGATAGATGAGTGATTTTTGCAAATCGAGCAATGAGGGACAGCTCAGTGCTTTAGCTTTGAGCATTTCGAGTGGAATGTCCTTATAGAACGACTGCAAGATGCTGCAAAATTGTGGTTCGGCAAACAAAGCCTCAATGGCTGCGGGAATCTCCTCGGGCAGCAATGGACGTATTGCGTCAAAATCGTGTATATTCATGGTGTATGGGGTTTTAAGTCAATGAGTAAATAAGTTGGGTCCTTATAAACTTTAAAAGTTTAGGAGTTTAAAAGTAAAGAGGTTGCCTTATAGGGGTGTAGCATTCTTCTAAACTTTTAAACTCTTAAACTTCAAAATATTTTTTAGAACTTACCTTCAATAATTTCGCTCAACACATCTTTAATTTCAAACTCAGAGGCACGTACCTGCTGAGGAATAAAGCTTGTTGCGGTCATACCAGGTGTGGTGTTAATTTCGAGCATATTAATTTGCTCCTGACCCTTTTCGCCCGAGAGAATGTAGTCGATACGAATCAGTCCGTAGCAACCCAAGATGTGGTAGATGCGTTTTGTCATATCGCTCACACGTTGTGCCGTTTCAGGTGCAATACGTGCAGGCGTAATTTCGTCGCTCTTGTTATTGTATTTAGCGTCGTAGTCAAAGAATTCGTCGTGGCAAACCACTTCGGTAATGGGCAGAGTCACGATTTCGCCATTGGCACGCTTAAAGCATCCGCAAGTAATTTCGGTACCGCTCATCATCTTTTCAATCATCACCTCGTCGCTCTCCATCATGGCTTTGTCAATGGCAGCGCGTAGGGCGTCGGCATGTTTAACCTTGGTTACACCAAAACTAGAACCACCCGCATTAGGCTTTACAAAGCAAGGAATGCCCAGGCGTTCAGCAATCTGCCTTTCGTCATCGGGAGTAATGTTGTCGCCTTTGCGCACCATTACAGAGTCAGAGATGTGCAATTCGGGGAAAGCACGCAAGAAGTTGTTAAGCGCAAACTTATTGAAAGTGAGTGCTTCAACCAAAACGTCGCTTGTAGAGTAGGGCATACCGATAAGATCGAAGTAGCCCTGCATAATACCATTCTCGCCCGGAGTTCCATGAATGGTAATATAGGCGAAGTCAAAGTTGTGGCGTTTGCCATCAGCCGTGTTAAATGAGAAATCATCGCGATTGATGAGGCACTTCTCTTGTCCGTAAAATACGGTCCAATCTCCACCAGTTTTGATTTCTACAATGTAGCAGTTATACTTTTCGTTGTCCATAAAGGACAAAATACCCTCTGCCGAACGCAGAGAAACATCGTGCTCAGAGGAGTCACCTCCAGCCACAATAGCAATTTTACGTTTCATTGTTATATTTGCTAATTTAGAGTCGAATGGGGAAGGGAAATGAAAGTTTTTGAAACTTAATAGCCCAATTCATAATAGGCTAAAATAAGAATGGACAAAGGGTAAAGTCGCCCTACATTCTTTTAAACTTTCCACGCATTAAATACCTTTTGCAGCATTTAAATACGTATCCCACTTTTTCAGTAATGCCGTAATGTCATCGGGCAACTCGGTAGTAAAGTCCATTTCTTTTTCAGTCTTGGGGTGTTTAAAACCGAGGGTACGCGCGTGTAACACTTGGCGTGGACAGAGCGCAAAGCAGTTACGGATAAAACTGTTGTACGAACTGCTTTGTGTGCCACGTAATATTTGGTCACCGCCATAGCGTTCGTCGTTAAAGAGCGGGTGTCCAATATGTTTCATGTGTACACGAATTTGGTGTGTACGCCCTGTTTCGAGGATGCACTCAACCAACGTGACATATCCATAGCGTTTAAGCACGCGGTAGTGAGTCACAGCATGTTTGCCAATGCCAGAGTTAGGATTGAAAACAGCCATTTGCATACGGTCACGCGGATTGCGAGCAATATTTCCTTCAATGCGTCCTTCGTCTTCTTGCAAGTTGCCCCATACCAAAGCATTATAGCGTCGGCGTGTGGTTTTATTAAAGAATTGCAGTCCGAGTTTGGTTTTCGCATCAGGAGTCTTAGCCACTACCAACAGTCCTGAAGTGTCCTTGTCAATGCGGTGTACCAAACCAACGGCAGGGTCGTTAGGGTCGTATTTAGGGTCATCTTTTAAGTGCCAAGCAATGGCATTGACCAATGTACCCGTATAGTTACCACAGCCAGGGTGTACCACTAAGCCTGCGGGTTTGTTAACCACAAGCAGTTCGCTGTCTTCATATACGATGTCGAGGGGAATATCTTCAGCCTCAATCTTATTTTCGTAGCGCGGACGGTCGAGTAATAGTGTTACCACGTCAAAAGGTTTAACGCGATAATTGCTTTTTACAGGTCGTTCGTTTACGTGTATAAACCCAGCTTTAGCAGCAGCTTGAATGCGATTGCGCGAAGTATCCTTTAGGTGGTCGAGCAAGAATTTATCTACGCGTAATAATTGCTGTCCTTTGTCAGCCACCACGCGATAGTGTTCATACAACTCAGCCGCCTCTTCGCCAGCATCGTCTTCATCGAGCATCGCATCGAGTTCAGGGTTTTCTAAGTCTATTTCGTTGAATTTATCTTCCAAGAGAGTAATATCTTTTTGCATTTATAAAGAACGCCACTTTTTGGGGGATGCCCTACAAAGAGTCATTCGTTCTATTCTTCAGCATGTTCTTCCTCATGCGTATCCTTGCTATGTTCAGCGTCAGTACCTCCACCGCTTTCAATAAATTCTTCGTCGGTTTCGGTTGGTGCGTTCAGCAAGTAGTCAATGCTATCGTTTCCGTTATATTCGTCGATGTTTCCACCCGAACCTACCACCAAGGTAATTGGCGTGTTAATCGACACTTTGGTGCCTGCGGGCACATTTTTGCCATTCACTTTAATGCCGTATACCCAATCAGGGTCGCCCACTACATATTCAGTGGGTGCCAGTTTAAAGCCAAGAATGCGCAATTTATCTTCAGCTTCGCGTCGTGAGCAGTTATCAGCCACGTCGGGCAGTGTGATTTGTCGTGGACCATTCGCATTGATTATAATAAAAATCACGCGTCCGGGTTTTACTTTATCACCGGGCTTAATGCTTTGTTCAAGCACAGAAAAAGCAGCAGCGTTATACACATATCCCGTGTCCGAAACCTCCATTTTCAGTCCCATCGTTTCGAGTTTCTTTTTTGCCACAGCTTGGTCCATGCCGCAGATATTGGGCACTTCCACCTCTTTTCCGTGATGTGTGTATACGTTCAAGAACAAGAATGCGCCCACAGCCAGGACAATAGTAATAATAACCATGCCCAAGCAGTTGCCAAATAGCTGTCGGCTGAATATTTTTTTGAAAAATTCGGAGACGGTCATACGCTCTGTTTGTTTCGTTGTGGGGATTGAGTTTTATTTGAGACTGTGCAGCCTACCTTATGCAAAGGTAATATAAAAAATATGACTCATGCCATTCGTTTCGTCTTTTTTTCATTTTTAGTGGCATACAAGAGAGAAAATGTCTATAAAACCATTGTGTAAGAGCCACTTTTTGTATTGTAGTTTTAGGGCGAGTATGTGATTCGTAATAAAATTTAGCCCTTATAACTCGCAAAGAAACGGAACTATTAAGGGCACAGTTAAGTCCACAATCATACCATGGAAAAGAGAGATAGGTATAATTTCCTTGCCACATGCGCGACTAATGGCAGGCAAACATACATCGACCGAGGTAACGCCAGCAGCACTAATGGTAGCGTAGGGTCCAAATATCTTGTAAATAAGTGGTGCACAAATCATAGATATCAGTTCGCGGCAGATGTTTGAGAGTAAGACAATAGTTCCTAATTCAGCAGCCAACTGTTGTCCGAGAGTGGGCATTTTAAGTTGTGTAACAAGGATAGACGAAAGAGAGTAATATCCCATACCGCTACCCACAGCCATACAGTTGAGCACTCCCCAATGCGTAAGTAGCAATCCCACCAATGCAGAGAATAGCAAGGTGCCCGCAATGGTAGTAAGAGGCAGTAAAAGCATTTTAGGACGAAAATGACATAAAATGGCATTTAGGTTGTCGCTACATCCCACACTGATGCCCACTTGAAACATCAAAGCGTAGAGGATAATCATCGACATGCTATGGAACTCCCAATGTAGGTTGAACACATCGCCTACCACACATCCTGCGGCAAACATAAATACCACAAAAAGGCTTTGCTTCATGATTTAGGTGATTTGTTATTCAACACAAATTTATAGAGTAACCAAGCTCCTATAGCGCTTCCCAACATGCTTGCCACACTAATCAACAAAGCCTGTGCGCCATAGCTCCAAAGGTTGTTAACAATGCTACGGTTTTGTCCTACCGACACGCCCAACACAAAGAGCATGCACCAAATGGTAAAACTAATTGTATGGTTAATGTATTGCAGTTTGCGCCATCGTCTTAAGCCGAAGCCTGCCACAACGCCACAAACAATAATTAAAATTATCGAAAACATAAATGTTAAGTTGGTCTTTTGATTTTAGGTGCAAAGTTAGTGCAAACCGAGTGCACAGCAAAGAGAAAAACTTGATTTTCTCTTTGCTGTGCCGAGGTGCCGCCTAACTTGGCGAAGCAAAGTGGTGCAAGGCGAGCGCAATACAAAATAAAAGCCGTAGGATTTTATTTTTATTGCCGAGCCGCAGCCTAACTTCGCGAAGCAAAGTAGTACAAGGCGAGTCGTTTATTATAATAGGTTACCCCATTATAACAACACAAACTTAGAAATCTGTATACAAATTGACTACAAAAAATAACCATTCGTGTGAGTTAAACTTTTGCTTTATTTTTGCTGTGGTGTGCCTTCGGTATGATATCGGTATTCCTTCGGAATGAATTCGGAATATTATTTGCCAAAAATAAGGGGTGAAAAATGATTTTATGTATAAAATCGCGATACAAATTCGTAGCAAAGGCAGAACGAAAATAAAAATAAGCAGAATCCGCCTATGTAGTGGCGAAGTCTGCTTATTTCTGACAATGTCTGTCAATGTCAGACAATGCGTTTTTGGAATATTGTACTTTTGCAAAAATAAACTTGATATTCTGCACGTAACTTGCATAAGATTGGCAGAATCTCAGAATTTTAAAAAAGTTATTATCTCTGATTTGTAGCAATATAGTGTCCCAAGCGATCAGATCTTGATCCGTCAACAAAAAGATAGTATTCGCCACCTTCGTTTTCAATGAACTTTACTTCTGTATAGTAAAAATTGGGGTAGGTGGTGTGTAATGATTCAAGAACATTGTTTGGTATCGTCATATCTTGAGATAATGGGTAGCTTGTTTCTTTCCATTCGGTGCCACTTCCAGATTTGCGAAATAAAACCGACTTTATGATTCCATTGTGTAGGATGAGGTAATTGTCATCGCCCAAGTCGCAGACATAAGCCAGAATTACGGCATCCTTGTAATGCTTTGTAATCCAATCCATGTCGGTAGAAAGTGGATGTACATAGATATTGGGGATTATATCGTATGTGCATGACTTGAGTACAGTTCCGTCGCTGTTGATAACGAGCGTGTGAACAAGGTTTTTAAGCGAAGGCGTGTCTTGCAAATAACTCAATAAATAGTATTTGCCATTGATGCAATTTTGTGACACCTCTTCTATTTTTTGAAACTCATTTTCTCTGGCTTCAGGGTTTACTTTGAGTAATTGTAGTAGCACTTGGTAGGGCAACTGGTCAATGTTAGACAACTTTTGTATTGTGCGGTTCCATACGTTGTCAAGATAAACCACAGTGCACTCTTCTCCCTCTTGATTTTCAGTGTATATGTATGTTTCTTGTTGATTGCTCTCACGATCGAAGTCGTCACCACTGTAAACACCTTTAATGGTGTTGCTTGCGCAGCGATTACGAAAATCTTGGGCTATAGCCTGTGGCAATTTATTGAAGTTGGCAGGTTCCTCGTTTTCGGATCACGTTTTGCATACCATTCTTTATCCATTTCTGCTGTTTTTGCATCCAGCTCAGACAGCTTCTGACATCTTGGATTCATGAGATCACTTTCTTCACAATAGTTTACATACACCATTGGTTCCATATCCTTTGGAAGTTCAGGTTCATAGGCTTTCAGTCTTTCAATCAATACTCCTGCACGAACAGACAGATCGCATTCTTCGTCTACAATATCCTTCAGATACGAAATATAGGAATGAATATTACCGCTTTGTAAATCCAACATTACTTCCTGTACCGTATTTTCTCCCATCTCAACATTATCCCGATACTCATACGAATCAAAAGCTTCTGCAATCTCATCCAGTGCCTCTGCCAGCTGTTCTGTGGTCATCTTCTCTGGATACATTGCTTCTCGAACATCCCTCATCGGTACATACTTGTAGTCCGGCAATGCTTCATGAATTTTCTCGATCCCTTCCCGTACCAGTGCAAGTTCTCCATAAAATCGAACATCATCCATCAGATTTCCAAATACAGTATTTCCTTTTACGATTGCAAATTCAGCATCATCGTAGTAACTGTCTTCCGGATCACGATAGATAATCCCCATACTGCA
>OIZP01000581.1_pt1 | contig 22564 bp, 23 predicted proteins | sample 1588531 | NCBI WGS metagenome assembly OIZP01 (sample SAMN03283283) | human gut metagenome | biome: human-associated habitat; material: feces | host: Homo sapiens | place: Peru | collected 2012
AGATATTCTATCAGATTTTAAAAAGACTGTCGACAGTCACTTTGTCAACAGTCTGTAAGCCTCTTTCGAGGCTTTTTTAACAGCTACCCATCTGTCCACCATCGATACGAATAATGGAATTGTTGATGAAGTTAGCTTCATCACTAATTAAGAAACGAACAAGATAGGCCACTTCTTCTGGTTTTCCATAACGTTTCACCATAATTTTTTCTGTTTCTTCCTTTAAGAACTCTTCATCATAGCCATCTAGTTCATTATCGGTTCCAATAAAGCCTGGTGCAACACAATTCACATTGATATACGGTCCAAATTCAGCTGCTAAATTGTGTGTCATTGAAATCAAGGCTGCTTTTGAAGCATCATAATCGATACACATTGGATAATACGTATTAATTCCATTGGTACTTGATATATTGATGATTCTTCCATATTCTTGATCCAACATATGTTTATAGACTCTTTTACTACAGTTAAAAGCACCTACTACATTGACATCGAATGTTCTTTTAAATTCTTCGGCATTTTTTAAGTGAAATAGATTGGAAAGATCTACAGCCGCATTATTAATTAGTATATCTACGCCACCCATCTTCTCTTCAACTTCACTAACCATGATATTGACTTGATCTACATCGGATACATCTGCACAAATGGTAAGGCAACGAACATGATATTGAGATTCAATTTTTTCTTTTAATTCTTTGGCAGGCTGTTTAGAAGTTAAATAATTAATGACAATGTCATATCCATATTTTGCGAGTTCCAATGCGATTGCACTTCCAATACCACGAGCCCCACCTGTAATTAATACAACTTTATTCATTGTTAAAAAAAGAAGAGCGATTAAGCTCTTCCTGCATATTTTCCATCTGTTGAGAATACAACGATTTTTTCACCTGGTTCGATGAACTGTGGAACTCTTAATGTTAATCCAGTATCTGTAGTTGCATCTTTAGTTTGGTTAGATGGTGCACCTTTGATGGCTGGATCTGTTTCAGCTACTGTTAATTCAACTTTTTCTGGAACAGAAACAGATAATAATTCTCCTTCGAAGAACATCAAAGATACTTCAGCACCTTCAACAATAAAGTATTTGTTGAAATCAACTTGGTCAGCTGTTAATTCATAAGTATCGTATGTTTCTAAATCCATAAAGTAATATGTAGAATCTGCTTCATATGAGAATTGAGCTGCTTTTTTAGAAATGTTAGCTTGTTCAAATTTAGTTGAAGCATTGAAGTTTCTTTCTTGTGTATTACCTGTTTTTAAGTTTTTCATCTTAGTTTTTAAGATAGCTGCACCTTTACCAGGTTTAACATGTTGGAAATCTAATACTACCCAAGGATCACCATCAACGATTAAAGTTAATCCTGTTTTAAAATCACCTGCAGAAATTGCCATAATTTTTCACTCCTATTTTCTATAAATATTTTTTTACACGCTTTATTGTACCATATCCTCATCATTTTTAGAAGAATGAGTGTGATACTTTCACTCTACTTTATTCTCTTTAAATAATTTCATCATTTCATTCGTTAAACTAAATTCACCTGGTTGAAGAATGATTTCATCTCTTTGAACCCAATCTGCATATTTCAATTCATTGGTATCCATAGATATTTCATCATTCCCTTTTACATTACAGAAGAACCCCAACAAAATATCATTAGCACTTCCCCAAGGCTGAGATTTATAGTAACGAATATTGTTGACTTTGATTCCAGCCTCTTCCATAACTTCACGTTTTACCGTTTCTTCAACCGTTTCTCCAATTTCAGTAAACCCAGCAATCAACGCATTATACTTAAATCCTGTACGATATTTTGTCAGCAACAACTTATCCCCATTGATTACACCTACAATCACAGCCGGCATAATTCTTGGATAGACTGTATTGTGACACTCTGGACAGACCATCGCTCTTTCTGTTGTTGAATGCACCATCTTATGTCCACATCTTCCACAGAATCTAGTATCTTGATACCAATCTGCAAGATGTTTTCCGGTGATTGCCGCAAATAAATTGTCTTTTGGACCAATCCCTTCAATACGCAAACTTCTCTCTTCAACATAACCATATCCAGATGGAATCTGATCGTCTTCTAATTGCATATCACATAAGAAATATTTTGTATGATCAATTGAAAATAAATAGCGATACTCTACGTTCTCAACTTGTATATCACTCACTTTAGGAAAAACAACTTCCTTATTCTCAAAACAATTTAAATGAATTAAAATCTTTCCATTCACAATACACAGCAATATATCCTTTTGTGTTGCCTGTATATTGGGATCAAATTCATTGTGTAATTTATGTGGATAAATATCTTGTACCATTTTTTGATACCCCCTTGTAAATTTATACGTCGTAATCCTGCAATCACAAGGATACGCCCCTAAAAATCAAGTATATCATGTAATTTAAGAATATTTTAGATAAGTTTAAGGATTTTATCATTGTTTACTTATGTTTTGAATGATATAATCTGTTGACTACAGGGAGAGGGCATATGTTTACTACAAAACACTTTATATGGATAGGAATTTGTATTCTATTTATCCTAATTATGAATCACTATGCGAAAAAAGAAGATTTCACGCTACAAAACGCTTGTTACTTCTTTATGTTTATATGTTTATTGAGCGAAACCACAAAAATGATGTCAGATATGATTCCAAGTACACATGGAGGAATGCACTTAAATCCGCAATCCCTTCCATTCCATATCTGCAGTATCTTATTGTTTATTGCGGCCTACATCACTTTTGGAAAAGATGGACCATTGAAACAAAAAATGATCAACTTCTTTGCGGTTGTCGGTACTTGTGGAGGAATCGCAGCTATCTTGATTCCAACGTATGGCGTTGAATTTAATGTAGCCAATGTATATCAATGCTTCATGTATCATGCAGCATTAACATGGTTTTCTTTATATTTGATTCGTTTCAAACATGCAAACCTAGGTATGCAGGCATTTAAAGACAATTTAATTGTATTATTTGCGTTATTAATTTTTAATTTATATATGAATTCTATTTTGGCAGTCTATGATACAAACTTTATGTTTATTGTAAGACCACCATTAGAAGGACTTCCATTCCTTAACCTAAATCATGGATACTATATCTATTTATTTAGAGTCATCATGCTTGGAGTGATTGGACTAAGTTTGTTCCACTTACCATTCATAGTAAAAGAAAGAAAAAGCTGTGAGACAGAAAGCGACTTCAATATCGCTTAGTCCACAGCTTTTCTTATACAAAAAAGGCCTCCAGTTTAGATTGTTCTGGTGTTGAGATTCCAAAACCTACCGCAACAGGAACGTCTGTGACTTCCCTTACAAGATTTACCATAACTGAAATATCTGTCGTAATCGTAGAGCGCACATCCGTCACTCCTAATGAAGATACGCAATAAATAAAGCCATTTGCATCTTTGGCAATCGTTTGAATACGTTGATGACTGGTTTGTGCAATCATACTGATTAAATTCAAACCATACTTCTTTAATACCACATCAAACTCTTCTTTTTCTTCATAAGAAACGTCTGGAAGAATCAATCCACTCATTACCCTCAGCTAGTAGTGCTGCTTTTTTTACAACCTCAGCTCCCGCACTTTGAGCTAAAGTTTCTAATAAATGTGAAACATATATTGACTTATCATTTATGTAATATATAATTAAATTAACGATAAGCATTAATTGTTTAATGTTAGGAGGTAATATCATGAATGATAAGTCTAAAGATTTATTAAAGAAAATGTGCTCTGTTTTAAAAGTCGTTCGACAGGTTTGTTTAATCTCTTTTGCGTTGTCAATTGGACTAAGCTTATTTTATGCCTTCAACAAAGATGTATATAACACTTTATTTGGAAGCATAAGAATAGACTTTCTTCAATTGATATTTAAAGATGATACCGCTTTACATAAAGACAGCATGTCCATGTGGTTACCATTGATTTTATTAATCATCGCTATATTAATATTCATCATCTATAAATCTATACAAACGATAGAATCCATTTGTAAAATTGCGATGGATCATACTCCATTTGATGTTCGTGTTGCCAATCACATCAAAAACCTTGCCAAGTATATTCTTGCAGGTGGTATTGTCTTTAATATTCTTGAAATATGTCGTGTTATGTACTTTAAACAGATCCTCAACTTTGATTTACTCTTCAATCCAAAATATGTTACACAAATCAATTTTGATATTCGTCTTCACTTAAGCTTCCTCGTTTTTGCAGCTCTAATCTATTTGTTATCTTATATATTTAGATATGGACAAGAACTACAACAATTGAGTGATGAGACGTTATAATTATGGGTAAGATCATATTACGTTTAGATCGCGTTATGGCCGATCGAAAAATGAGTTTAAAAGAGTTGTCTGAAAAAGTTGGCGTCAGCAATGTCAACTTATCAAAGATGAAAACAGGTAAGATTTCTGCGATTCGCTTCTCTACTTTAGAAGCTATTTGTGAAGTATTAAATTGTCAACCTGGTGATATATTGGAGTATGTAAAGGACGATGAAAATAGCTAGAAGCACAAACTTCTAGCTATTTTATTATGATTTTAAATTTCAATAACACTACATACTATATTTCAAATTCAGTTAATCCCATTATTGTCATCTGTTCATGCACACTGCACACTTAATATAAGAAAAGATTCGTCATATATTTTTAGTATATAATAATTATTCAATCGCATCTTTTCTAATATAATGCGATGCGCGGCCTAGACCTTTACGAATAATAGTACCATCTTCAACTAATTTTTTTAGTGCCGATTCCACAGAAGAACTGCCTAAACTCGGACAATTTTCCATAGCATCTCTTTTCGTAAAGGTACCTATCGTGCCATTTACATACGTTTTAACAATGTCATAAGAGTTGCTTCTTTTTCCATTTTTCTCACTAATTGTTAATCTCTCTTCAAATTCACGGTAACATTTTAAAATAATGCCAAGCATATATTTAATAAATGGCTCGGGATCATTTGTCCCTTCATGCCAACCTAAATCTGCTTGTGCTAAAGCCTGATAATAGGCTTCTTTCGTATCTGCAATTTCTTTTTCAATACTAATATATTTACCAACCACATAGTCGTTACGGTACAAAAGAAGCAATGTTAGTAATCGGCTCATTCTGCCATTTCCATCATTGAAAGGATGAACACAAAGAAAATCCAATATTACACATGGAATTAATATGAGTGAGTCTACAATTTCATGATCTAAAGCTTGTTGATAGCTACTACAAATTTGTTCAATGGCATCCGGCGTTTCATAAGGCTCTAACGGTTTGAATAATATTCTTTTTTCACCATTTGGCAAAACAGCATCTATTTCATTTGGAGATGTTTTGTATTTTCCTCCATAGGATAATTCTGTATATTGAAGCAAATCTCGATGTAGCTGCAAAATATAATTTGATTTTAACGGAATATATTGATAATTTTCATGAATTAAATTTAAGACATTCCGATATCCTAAGATTTCTTTTTCGTCGCGATTTCTAGGCGTTGTCTTATCCTCAACCAATTGTTGAAGACGAGACCTAGTCGTCACAATCCCTTCAATACGATTGGAACTTTCTGTACTTTGTACTTTAGCTATTTCAACCAAACGCTCTAATTCTACAGGTTTTTGTCGAAAATATAATTCTTGTTTTCCTTTGAATTCATGAATTTTAGCAACATAAGACAATATTTCGTTATCCCATGTACGATCTTTAAGATGACTATAATCAAAATTCCGCATTTCCTTCTCCTCTCAAAGAGAATACTCTTTCTCCCAATTATACACTGATTTTGGGAGAAAAAGAATAAGCTGGGAGTAAAAAACATGAATCAAAATATATAAATCAACCTTTAAACCTTTTAATGTAAACCTCTCTATCTTTTTTGATATTAACTAAATTATTTGAACTCGATTTTATGTATATTCTGTATTCATTTTGAATCCATTACTTGTATATACGATAGAAAATCAATTTGGTAAATAAAATACAGAGTATTAGACTTCCCATTAAATATAAGCCTAACGTTCCAATTTGAATTGTTCGAAGAATCAACAATATAATCACATCCAGTATTATTATGAAAGACAACAATTTCACTATATACATCCTACGAATTTTTTTATAAGACATGCCAATGGTATGCAGCAGATCATACTCATTCTTATGTGAGTAGAAATGTTGATACAACTGCATATATACAATCACAATCGAAGTGATCATCAATATAAATTGATAGAACTGAACTATTTTTTGACACATATTCATGATTTCGACAAGATTCTTTGCGTCCGTTTTATTATCAACTACATAGAAATCATCTCTTCTAGACAATTGGATATGATCAAGCTTCTTTTTTAGTAATGCTGATTGTTTAGTATTTACCCACAAATCACCCGTAATAAATGTATCTGAATATGCATTTAGCCATTCCATTACTTTTGATTCAGGAATATACAAAACTTTATTATCCCCACTATTTATATGTTCTTCTACAGATAGATCGAGTACATCAATTAATTCTCCACCTTGTTTATACAAACGCAATCTTATATTGTCTTCACATGAATTACTTAAGACAAAATCATTATATTCATCTGTGACTTTGGTTTCTATTTGTTCATTATTTATATTCGCATCGCATTGAATGTTATAATTAAATTCATGCTCATACGACTTAAGAATTTCTTTTGATTCCTCAATAAATTCAGGAATCAATGTATGATCAAATATATTAAATGTGGCACTCACATCATGTTCATACTGTACTTCTTGTTGGTTTGTTTGAATCCAAGATGTTAACGACTGCATGGATACACATATAAACATCGAACTCATCGCAACAATCAGTGCAATAAACAGACCATTTCCATTTCTCATTGTTTCAACAATAGATAGATTAGAAATGTTTAATTTTCTAAAGAAATAATGTTTAGGTCGTACTAAACTCAATCCAAATGCAAATATATATTGTACAAATAAAATCAATAATAAAATACATAGATGATATTTTGATATATGTAAACTAAATGGAAGATTCATTTGAATCCATTTTAAAAATAAGCCCCACAATACAAATGTAAATCCAATTCCCATACACTCAATCAGTGCAAAAAGCAAGGTATATTCCTTAATCATATACAAACGAATTTTCTTTTTATTCATTCCCAATATATAGAGTTGATCATAAAAAGCTTTCTTTTTCTTTAAGTGCACAGATAAAACGCTATATACAAACAAGAAACAACATACACTCATAAACAGAATCATAAATTTAAAAATATTTTCATATTCAACATTCAAATGATATTTGGCAACCACCATATCCGAATTCAATTCATAATCCTGTACGGGTAGTGTTGCGATTGCCGATTTATCTTTTAAATTCGCATAGACATACATCGCATCCTTTTTTGAATGCGTACTTGTATAAAAACTATAATTGATCAGTTGATTATTTAGATTTTCGTATACACCACTAATCGTATATTCTTTAGACTTCTGATCCGAATATAATTTTATTGTATCTCCCACCTTATATTTATTCTGATACTTTTTATGGATCAACACCTCATTGGATTTAGGATACTTTCCTTCTATCAAACGTATTGGATAGACACTAAAATTTGTGGTTGAAACCAAAGAATCAAAAGTACCTTTATACACATAAGGCATTGGTGTTTCATAACTTAAACTATCTAGGTATGTATCTGTATATTCTTTATTTTGTGTATACGCAAACGTCGTATATTTCACATCATAATCTCCATCAAAGCTTTTGGCTGCATTGATTCGATATAAATCATAAGAGTCTTTTACTACAAAGAGAGAAGTTAAAAGAAATGTGCACAAAAACAAAATACTCAATAATAAAACATAGCTTTTCTTATTGCGATTTCTATATTTCTTGACTATATTCATACAATCTTTCCTTGTTCTAAACGAATAATTCGGTCTGCATAATTTGCGATTTTTAAATCGTGCGTAACCAATACAATTGTTTTCCCCTCTTTGTTCAACGCTTTTAAAATGTCCATCACATTTTTTGCATTCTCACCATCCAAATTTCCCGTTGGCTCATCGGCTAGTATGATATCTGTATGTGCAAGAATGGCTCTACCAATCGCAACGCGCTGTTGTTGCCCTCCAGACAATTCATTCGCAAAGCGATCTTTTTTATTCTCTAACCCTAGCAATTTCAATACTTGATTCAATTCTTTTTCATCCACTTTTTTCCCTTTGATTTGACTTGTCAAACACATATTTTCTTTCACTGTCAAAAAAGAAATTAGATTAAAGAATTGATATACATAACTAATGTATCGGCTTCTTAATGTACAACACTCTACATCCGATAAAGAAGACATCTCTTTATTTCGAACTACACAACTCCCCATATAATCCGTATCTAAACCACCAATAATATTCAATAAGGTCGTTTTTCCACTTCCACTTGCTCCAATAATCGCAACAAATTCCCCTTTTCTTATATGCATAGAAATCGTATCAAGTGCCACACAATCTTTATATGTTTTCTTTAGATTCTGTATTTTAATCATTATTAAAGCCCTCCATCATATTATTACACTTATTATTTTTACATTGGGCCTCCAGAATATACAGTTACATCTTTAGTACCCAATGCGTGATAAATAGATCCTCCATATACTGTAGAATATAATGTAATAGTGAAGTATGCGATTGTTCTTGCTGCATTGATTGAGATATTGTATCTTGCTGTTGTTCCTGAGCTTTTTGGTGGTTGTGAAATACTTGTTGAAATAATTTTTCCTGTACTTGCATCAACGCTAATATAAGCGTAAATTACTTGCCCGTTAATATTTACAGACCCCTTATTCGTATAAGAAGCTCTTGTTTGAATTACATCATCTTTGTTAACAACTTCAAATTTTTCTTCTTTTTCGTTATATTGAACAATCTCATTACAAGAATATTCCTTATCTGGAGAATACTCCTCTACAACTGGTATTTCACCAGATTGTTCTGCATGAATACAAGAAGTAAATGGTATAACACATAAAATTGAACTAAGCACACACGTAAATATTTTTTTGATTTTCATAATATAATTCCTTTCTGATTTTTGGGATATCCACAAATTTATTAATACATACAAGAAAAAGAAGGATTAAAAAAATCGAATAACCGTCAATTGATTTCGATTATTCGATAAATAAGATAATTTTCATATCCTTTGAATCCATGATTTTTGTTCCATGATACTTATTCAAAATGATATTCAATATAGCTTTATTTGAAGACGTCATATTCTTTATGTCCAAAGGATATTGAACATGTAAAATTAGCTCTTTCTCCTTTAGATTCATATGAAACATGAAAGCCTCATTTTCTTTAACTAAGCTACTATCTAATACACATGTGAGTAGTGTTGTTAAGTCTTGTGTATCCATAGAATCGATTCTTTTAGGAACATGTATCTGTATGTCATAATTCAATTTGTGTTCTTGAATAAAATTTTGTAGGATCACATCCACATATGGATTTATGCATATAGAATTGGGATATAACTTTCCATATTTTACTAACTCTCTATTTATTTCACTTTCTAATTCTTCATATCTTTTGTTTTGAGATAAATGCTTTATATCATCCAAAGAATTTCGCATATCGTGAATCAACTCCTTGATTCCCGTCTGTTCATGAATCATTTGTTCTGTATAATGACTGGATAATTCAATAAAATTTCGATACATCTCAATCTCTAATTTTGAGCGTATTCTAGAAAAAACAATGATAGCTACACTTAATAACACAAGCACAGATATAGTAAACACAAACACATAGATTTGACTATTCTTTATAAAATACATATATGTAAATTCTGTTTTAGAAAGTAGGTCTGTCATCAACAACATATAAAGATAACTGAATATAAATAGAATTATAGAAATTATATATTTCGTATTTTTACCAAATTCTAAACTTTCATATTTAGAGATTTGATAAAAAAATGCACATCCACCGATTGTGAGTATTGTTGAAAATGCATAATATTCTATAGTTAAAGAACGGAATAGAAGGATATTCATTGTTTGAAATAAGACAACAATCAAATTTGAAATAACAGATTCCAATATTTGGTGTTCTTTTGTAGAAATATTCAAACATAGAATGGGAATCAACAATTGCAGAAATACAGATAGCCAGTTTATATGTATATATTCAGCGATTAAAAACACACATAAACCATTTAATAAGATTGAAAGAATACATTTTGGATATAGTGAATTCTTCGTTATTTTTAAATAGAAACATTGTTTGCAAACATAATACATACTATTCATTAGAATATTCATATGCTTGTCCTCATCTGAATATAGTGTTCTTTTACCTTTTTCCATCTTCGAACACTCACAGAAATAATCATACCATCTAACATAATGATCTTATGATTCTTTACATCTAAACAATCCACTTTAGAAAAGTTGATAAGCACATTATTATTTACACGAACAAAAGAATCTGATAACGTTGCTTCTATTTCCTTTAGTGTTTCGTTCACTAAAGATAATTTCGTTCCATCCTTCAATAAAACGAATATGCCATTGTCAATTTGAAAATATAGAATATCATCCCTATACACATACCTTGTTTCATACGGTAAACTCAGTGCAATCTTCTCTAATTGATGAATACGTTGTTCTACTTGATTTACCTTTTCAACTAAGGCTTCTTCTATTCGATCTTTCGTAACAAATCCTAAAACATTTGTATCAAATGTATCGGCCATAGCTTCACTATGACTACTTACATATACAATAAAGTGTTGTTTGTCTGGATGTTTTTTAATGAATTCAATACCATTTTGATTTCCTAGTTCAATATCTAATAACAATAAATCAAAATAGAAATTGGATTCCATATATTCTTCAACTGTACGAAAAAAACAAAGTCTATGATTTAAATCCAATAGATTTCGTATTCTTTCTTGTTGAATCAAACTATCTTCTAATATTGCAATTCTCATAAGTCAATTATAATGGGTAATGCATTAAATGACAAAATTTAATCTTTAAGATGAATATTATCAGTCCATATTTATAATTCATGTACTCATTTCGTACTCACAACTAAAACGAGTATATGAAAAAAGCCTTATATAAAAGACTTTTTCTGCTTTTTTTACAATGTTTTTCCCATTCTTATTCTCTGGTAAGTAATATTGACATTCCTTTTTCAAGATGTCATAATAGCCGCGGAGATAGTATTTGAAATACTACAAAACTATACTCTGACTGAATCACAACAATTACATATTGAACAGTTATCCCACTAGAAATAGTGGAGAACGAGCTTATATTTATTTAAGACGTAAAATAAGACTCAGGGAATACGAAGAATAGCAAAAGCATTTGCAGGGATTAGTATGCCTTGACGAATGCTTTTTTTTATAAGGAGACGAATAAGAAATGAAAGTTGAAATGTTAAAAGGAAAAATTCATCGTGCTACAGTAGTACAGGCTGAACTCGATTACGTGGGAAGTATTACTGTTGATGAAGACTTGTTGGAAGCTGCAGGAATTATGGAATATGAAAAAGTTCAGATTGTAGATGTAAACAACGGAAGTCGATTTGAAACTTATACAATCTGCGGCAAACGTGGAAGTGGAATGATCTGTTTAAATGGTGCTGCGGCAAGATGCGTAAGCAATGGTGACAAGATCATCATCATGTGTTATGCGCATTATGATCCTGAAGAAGCCAAACAACATAAACCACAAGTTGTTTTTGTAGATGAAGAGAATAAAATCAGCCGTGTTACAAACTATGAAAAACATGGATTACTGAAAGATATGGCATAACTACAAAAGTAATTGTAACTTATAGATGAAAATGATATTTGTTGAATTCAGAACGAGAGGCTATCTCCTAATTTGTTTTTAAAAGGAGAACATCATGCAAGTAACAAAAACAGTAAAAGAAACTAGAGATTTAATTAAAAGCTGGAAAAAGGAAGGAAAAACAATTGGGCTTGTACCAACAATGGGATTCCTTCATGAGGGACACGCAAGTCTAATCAAGAAATGTCGTGAAGAAAATGACATTGTCGTGGTATCTGATTTTGTAAACCCAACACAGTTTGGACCAACAGAAGATTTAGAAGCATATCCAAGAGATTTTAAACGTGACAGTGAACTCTGCGAAAGTCTTGGAGCCGATCTCATTTTTCATCCAGAACCTGAAGATATGTACCAGGACCCACATGCTTTTGTAAGTATTAATACTTTATCAGATACGCTATGCGGAAAAACAAGACCAATCCATTTTAAAGGTGTTTGTACCGTTGTCTCTAAATTATTTAACATTGTAACACCAGACAGAGCGTATTTTGGCCAGAAAGATGCACAACAGCTAGCTATCATCCGTAAAATGGTACAGGATTTGAATTTTGATATCCAAATCGTTGGATGTCCAATCATCCGTGAAGAAGATGGACTTGCAAAATCATCTAGAAATACATATTTAAGCAAAGAAGAAAGATCAGCCGCGCTTTGTCTTTCAAGAGCTGTAAAGGCAGGTCAAGAAACAATCTGTAAGGGAATCAAAGCTGAAGAAGTATTAACAAAAATGCGTGAGATCATCGAAGCTGAACCTTTGGCAAAGATTGATTATGTATCTATGGTAGATGCACTAGATATGCAACCGGTAGAAAGCGTAAAGAAAGACGTTTTAGTAGCGATGGCAGTGTATATCGGAAAAACTAGACTAATCGACAACTTTAGCTACGAGGTATAACATATGGAAAATGTGATGAAAAAAATAGGAAAAGCCAGTTCATTTCTCACAAAATATATTGGAATTATTATCATTTGCTTTTCTGTGATTGCATTTTTGTGGCGTGATGGATTCGCATGGACAACCAATTATACATCCATTTTTCTTGGAGTCGCTATGTTTGGTATGGGACTTACAATCAAGATGGAAGATTTTAAAAGAGTCTTTTCAAGACCAAAAGAAATCGTTATCGGATTTGTTGCACAATATACAATCATGCCTGTTGTGGCATGGGGGTTATGTCAGCTGATGCATCTTCCGACAGACCTTGCACTCGGTGTTATTCTAGTTGGATGTTGTCCCGGTGGAACAGCCAGTAATGTAATCACATATATTGCCGGAGGCGATGTAGCACTTTCTGTTGGAATGACAATCACATCCACACTTGCAGCTCCACTGATGACACCATTATTAGTATATTTGCTTGCAGGTGCCTGGGTAAAAGTATCTTTCCTTGCCATGGTAATTTCTGTTGTGAAAGTTGTACTGATCCCAGTTCTTCTTGGTATTTTGATCAATTGGATCTTCGGAAAACAAATTCATAAAATATCAGAAGTACTCCCTCTGATCTCAGTTGTATCAATCGTAATGATCATCAGCGGAATCGTATCTGTCAACGCAGAGAAGATTCTTAGTTGCGGACTACTCGTACTTTGCGTTGTAGCACTTCACAATATCTGCGGAATGGGAATCGGGCTTGGAGCCGCAAAACTTTTGCATATAGAATATGATAAAGCTACCGCAATTGCGATCGAAGTCGGAATGCAGAACAGCGGACTTGCTATTTCTCTTGCAACAATTAATTTTGTTGCGAATCCACTGGCAACACTTCCTGGAGCAATCTTCAGTGTATGGCATAATATATCAGGCTCTTTATTCGCTGGCATCCGTAGAAGTGGGGCTCGTACAGAGGCTACCTATCAGGAACTGACTGTATAGACATTGAGATAGCTTTTTCTACAAAAAGTCACACGCATAAATGACATGCCCGGTTCGTTTCCAGACGTCCGGTAACATTTTAATATCTACTCCATCTTTATGAATGAATCGGTATCCTAATCCATTCAGTCTTTATCGATGGAGTTTTTATTGTATGCTTTGTTTATCAAAATTCTATTTAAATATTCTTCCACATCCATAGATACAATCTTTTTGTTTTCAAACAGTAAGACTTTATCGTATAAAGAAACTGTTTCTTTTGTTACTTTATGTTCAATAGATAGTACTGTAAGATCTGGATTGGATAAAATGAATTGATGTATTCGATCTGAATTTGTTTTATCGATTGCAGAAAATGCCTCATCCAAGAAAAGCCATTTTTTATTTCTGTACATTGCTCTTGCCAAACAAATACGTTGTTTCTCTCCACCACTTAAATTCAAATGTTCAAAATCAAGATTGTCTCTTTCCTTATCAAATATCGATTCTAAATTAAATATAGTTACTAAATCTTTCAAGGAATATTTACTCATTTTCCTTCCTAAAGTAATATTTTGTTCAAAGGAAAATGGTAATAAGTCATTGTCTTGATTCACATAAGAAAACTTATCGGCATATGTGCTAAATTGAACATCCTTCAAATCCTTATTGTTCACATAAATGCCATCTGCTTTCTTCTGCTTTGTTAAAATGTCTAAAAACGTACTCTTACCATCTCCACTTTTTCCAATGACTAAATACTTTTTTCCCTGATCTATTACCAAATTATTTAAATCCAATATTAGACGAGCACCATAAGAATAACTTAAATGCTTAATCTTAATGTCATGAATTTGTTCATCAAAAATAATGGGTTCATTCTCTTCAGAACATATTGAATTATCCAACAGTTTTTGTAGAACCGGTATAGAAGATTGAATCATGTTTCGAAGATTTGCATAATTAACGATTGGCATGATCACCATATTACTAGCTTGTGCAATTCCTAATAATTGTCCAACTGTTAATCGATTATAATGTATTAACACAATTCCAAAGAGCAATGTCAAAAAAAACATGGCTTGAGAAATAAAAGAATTTATAGAAGTAAGTATTTTTATAAATCCATTATTTTTTAGAGTACTTTGTTCTATATTCTTATTTTCAATGTCCAGACCGTCACAAAATACTTTTTCTAAATTTAAAATCTTTATATCATTAAAACAACGACACAGATTTTTAATAGAACAAAGCCATTGCTTCATTGAATCCAAATAATTCACTTGATTCTTCTTTAAACTGTTTTTAAAAATACTATTTATTAAAATTGTTATAAAAGCACAAAAGAGCAGAAACATTAATATTTCTACACTTAGATTTGCGATATATAGACTTCCCAATATCAATGAAATAGTTAATGAGAACACATTTAATTTTGAAGAAACATAATTATCAATCACCACATTCACTTCATTATTAAATTCATTCAATATCTCACTGCTATCCTTTTTTTGAAACGATTCTATATTCCTGGAAGCATATGATTGATACAAATTTTGATTAAGACTATAACGTATTTTATTCTTCAACACCTCTACTACATATTGTTGTAAAGTGGAAACAATTAAATAGACACCTAAAAATATCAATACGATCACTATAAGGCTTAAAATTGAATCCAGAAGATGATCATCAAATATATAGCTCATCAAGATGGATTTTAATAGATCCACTACTGAATATGAAACAATGAGAATAAGCGAAATAAAATATAATACTTTATGATTCTGAACAAGTTTAAACATAAATAGCCCCTTTTCCTTAGGACTATTATTTTTCAAGACAAAAGAAAAGACAAGAAACAGTCGTTGAGAAATAAATGGGTTTCTTGTCTATATTAAGTTCAATTTATTAGGTAATCTTGCACAAATTAAAAATTATATAAAATCATTTGCGACACAAATCTCTTTATATTTATGCAAGTATTCACAATTTTTTATGAATAAGAATTTAAATAAAGAAGAATCATTTTTTAATTCTTTTAATCGATTCTGATAGTCTACATTCAATTGATAATCATCATTTAGCATCATAGAGAAAACATCAATATACTTAGAATCATCTAATTCTTTGATTATTTTTTTCGCATCTCCAACATTTTCTTTTAGAATCTCATATACAAATAAAACTTCTTTATATTTGACTGCAAAAAAGTCATCCGTACATGATTTTAATCCTTTCTTTAAATATTGATTTCCCTTTTCCATACAATCCTTATGCTGTATCATAGTTGCTCCCAGATTGTAGAAAGCCAACATCCTATATCGTGAATCATACTGAGCGGCACTTGTGTAATATTTTTCAGCTTGATTTAAATCTATATCCAGACAAAGCCATCCTAATGAACAAAGGATTTCTGCAATCAATGTTTTATTTCCTAATTCAATCGCATAATTTAAACATGTTTTGTACAGATCATATGCCGCAAAAGTATTTTTTTGATACGCATATAGATTGGCTTTGGCCTTCAACCTTCGTATAAATATCCATTCCTCATTATCAGATAGTTCCATATTTCCCGAAGATAATCTAAACAAATTAAAACATTCTCTTTGCGAATCATCCATATATGAATAATACGCTTCCACTTCAGCAAGTGATATATTGATTTGAGAATTCATTTCGGAAGCATACAGTAAAAACAATTGATATTGAACAAATAAACAGGATGACACAACCTCATCTTTATATTCCAACAATTCATCCATCACCTTAAATATTTTTGAATCCGATGACATATAGTATTTAAAGAAAAGATCCAACATCTGTTTAATTTTTTCTTCTTTAATTGTATCCATCGTAGAAATCCCTAATTTTTTAAACAACAAATTGTATATATCCTCATTTGCGACCAAGATATTATTTTCAATTTTAGAAAGATATGAAGGAGAACAAACCCCATGTGATAAAGCTTCTAATGATATGTCTAACTCTTTTCGTTGTTTCTTAATCAATAATCCTCTGTAATCATTCATGCGCTGCCCACCTACTAATCCTCAAAATAATTCATTATTTGTTCCTAATTATATCACGAATTAAACCTCATCACTGAATGTTGAAAGTGGTTCTAAATACGTCCCTTGTTTTTTAGGCTATAGAAGTCCCCTTTATTTTTCATAAGTTCTTCAAATGATCCCTGTTCAACAATCCGTCCTTGTTTAAATACAAGAATACAATCAAACTTCTTTAGTGTTTCGTCAAAATATTTATGTGTTACATATAATACAGTTTCTTCTTTTAAATCCAATATTCGATTCTCAATTTCAATGGCCGTCTGTGCATCTAGACTTGCTGTTATTTCATCACACAAAAGTACCTCTTTTAAATGTGCGATTGTACGCGCAATCCCTATTCGTTGAACTTGCCCACCAGAAAGATTACTTCCATCCTCACAAATATTCTGGTCTAATTTAAATTCTGGTAAATCTACAAATTCCATACATTTTAACAGTGTTTCATCTGTTTGTACAAGCTCCATATTCAAGTTATTTCGAATCGTGTCATCAAATATATGACTTTCCTGATGAATCATAGAAACATTCTTAGAATCCAAAACACTCACATTTCCTTTTTGAACTGGATAATATCCTAAAATCAATTTTAAAATTGTAGATTTTCCGGAACCACTCGGACCAACAATCGCATACTTTTTCCCCTTTTCAAATTTGAAAGATAAATCATCAATAATCATCTTACTTTCAGTATAGCCAAAAGATACATGTTCCAAATAGATATTTCCATCATAGTTCGATACAAACTTATTTGCTTGTCCATGAGAATCGATAATATTCAGTAATTTCGAATTCACGTCCGACACCGACTTAAATCCAGCAAGATTGCTTGAAATATCATTTAAATTCGAAATAAAATTATTAGAAACATTTACAATTGGCATCATATATATCATATCTAAATGTCCATATAATATCATCAATCCAATCACCAACATGAAAATCAATTGAAAAGTGGCCGCAATACAATTAGCCCAGTTCCCCGTCAAAGATATTGCCATATTTACATTTCTTTGTTTATATTCCATGTTTTCAATCCATTCTTTTCCTTTATCCACGAACTGTTTTAGAACGCCCAAATCCAATATGATATCGAAATTTTGAAATATCTCCTTTAATTTTGAATTATATATACCTGAATAAGAAGACAATTGGTTCGAATACTTTTTCAATCTTTTTTCCATCATCTTCGGCACCAAAAGTGTTGCTACTGCAATCACAACCATCATGAATCCTACAAATACATGGATGCGAAGAATGTATACTAAAATAATAACAGACACAATGATATCGACAATCATACTTAATATTGGATAAAAGTAATATTCATCTACCATTTTTATATCATTGGTAAATAGAGATAACTGATTTCCTATCTTCTCTTTTTTAAACGTAGAATACGATTGATTCATCAAACTAGAATAGAGATCTTCACCCAAATCTGTTTTTAATTTTTTCCTATAAGTTGACTTCATTATTGAATTAATAGAAGTCGTCATCAATGTATATACAAGAAATAAAACACTGGCAAAAAGACATGTACCTGCTTTTTCAAAATGATTATTAAATGCAACATCCGATATTAATTGGATTACATACGCTAAAAACAAAGGTACAACCCCCGCAAATAAACTAGTACACAGTGTACCTATAAAATATTTTTTATTTCTCAATATATATCGACACATTCTCATCCATCCCCTACTTAATTTAATAGTATATACCTACCACATCCCGTTATCTTTCTTTTTTAACAATTAGCTTCAAAAATTGATTCTTCTATACATATATGAAAAATGTTAAAATTAAGTGAATTATGAAGCGAGGAATACTATGCATTATTTAAAGATCAATGATTCCGATAAAAAGAAAATTGGATACCTAATCCATCTATATCGAACTCAACAATTTAAACATCTATCGCAAAATTCTTTTTTGTTAAATGAGTATAATGAGCCAATATGCACTCGACAAACACTTAGTAAAATAGAACAGGGTGTTATTATTAAAAACGATTCTATTTATGAAGAATTGCTAAAAAAGGTGAATCTAAAATTCAATACAGATTATTGTATTGAAGAATTCCTGCCAACTTCCATTTTTTCTGATTTATTAAATGCTTGCGATTATTATAATTTAGAAAAGCTTATATCCATCTCTGAATCCTATATAAAACAATTAAATCCATTCAAAGAATACATTTTCTTTCATGAATACTACGAGTGTTTCAAATGGATCTACACCTATTATTCCTCATTTGAACTTCCGACTCTTCAAAGCACTGAATATATTATCTTGCTAAAAAACATTATCAATTCTAACCTCTATGAAGTCATGATGGATCTAGTTTTTAAAAAACGAACAATTAGTGGAATTTATGATTTTTCCTATTTTGATTTTAAAAATTCAAGCAGCATGATTAATCGTGGAAACCATATGATGATTTTATATAATCAATCCAAATTGTCTGAAATGCTTGATTATTGTCAAGATTTAGAAAAGGAATATTCCAGTAAAAACAATTATATTCGTCTTCTCGATATTTATTCTCTAAAAGGATTTGCCTTTTCAAATACAGAAAAAGAAAAATTTGAAAAATTAGTTTCTCAAATAAATCATACTGTAGAAGCACACAATTCAAACATACCTAAAATTAAAATATCTCAACTTCTAAAGAATATCGGTTTACAAGCCTTTAGAATTGATATGTACGATATAGCCATAAATTATCTTGAACAATATATAGCTATGGATTCACCTTATGCGAATATTGTAGGTATCGATTTATGCATTTCTTATCAAAAGACAAATAAAATCAATCAACTTAAATCCTTTATACAATCCAAAGAAGTATACAAAGGTGATAGCCAATACGAAAATCTTTTGAACTACTTCATTTTGAAATATAAATATCAAACTGACAATGATGAACTATCCTATTTTATAGTGAATAAAGTACCCATTATAATCGATAATACTATGGGGAAATATAAACAATTCTTTTATGAAGAACTAAGTATGCTTGTCGAACAAACCAAGCGTTATAAAGACTTGAAAACATATTTAGATTCAACCAGTGATATGTTACCAATTTGAAAAAGCGGAAATCGAACGAGTAATTATTTATCAAACTAATAATGATATTAGATATAAAATACACATTCAATTTCTCATCAAGAAAATACTCTCTATATTATTGGTATTAATTTGGTGGCAAAGCAACCTATAAACACATAAAAAGTTCCTTATATAAGGAACTTTTATTCATTTTATCTCTACTCGAACTCAATTTTGTGTACTTTTAAATCCATGCAACATATACATTATATGGTTATTTATACAATTACTTCCTGTATTATTTTATATTCCAAATCATTTATGTATATTATGTACTCATTTTGGAGTCAATGTGAGTACACATTGAGTACAAACCATTTCATTCTAACAATACATACAATTAAAATATTGTTTCACTCAATTTCTAACATTTGACTCATCAATTGTTTTATTATTTCTAAATTTGTAGAAAACTCAATATGACTCGCATATTTATATTTGCGACAATAATTCTTCCATAAATTCTGCAATGTTGAATCTTCACTTATTGAGCATAATATTTCTTCATAATGCTCTAATAAAGAAAGTGTCTCTCTTTTTCTACATGTTTTATCAAATGCCAATGATAAATCATTATAGTTTATTGAATCGTTATAACGATCAAATAAAGTCGTTACATCATAAAAATCACGCATACGTGTATTTAACAATCCTCTAGAAAGAATTGTTTGAATTTTTTCTGCAAGTATTGTCTCTAAATTATATGACCACAGTTGTATTGATTTGTCTTCTAACAACAACGGATATTCATATCTTACTTCTCTAGGTGTAATCACATCACCTGTTGATATATCTATTTTGATTGGTACTATTAAATTTTCTAATTTTGCATCCATATGAATTCTTATTCCTGGATACTCCATATTGTCCATGATATCAGATACATCATTTAAGATAAATTCAATGTGATCATCAAGAGAAATATCTTTAATTTCATTTACAATCCTTGTGGTTTCTTCTTTGGTTAAATCAAAATTACGTATTGTTGTATCAATATCCATAGTCGATCGCATCGATATACCAATCATAGAAGTAACCAAGATTCCACCCTTAACAATGAAATCGTCTTTATATTTAGAATACGTTATTCTTTCAAGAAAACGCTCCATCATATAAATACGTAACAAAGTTATAGGATCCGATCCATTTTGTTTGGCGACATTTTTAATTCTACCTTTTATTTGTGCTGGAGTTAGATACATTACAATAAAACCTCCATATATTGTCTAATTATCTTTTCAATTCGAAATGCTTTTGCATACACCATTAAACGATTAAGATCCTTATCACTTCTTTGTAAATAAGTTTTAATCGCCATATTAAAATCCTGAATTTCGAAATTACGTCTACTTCTCACTAAATCACAAATTGTTCTTTCCAAATCATACATTGGGATTTCATGACCAAATTGATTTGTGATTGTAGTCTTTCCTAAATCTAAAAGTTCCTTTTTCACTGTATAAACCTTATAACCAGAGTTTGTTAAAGCAGAAGGATTATATCCACTATAAATTGTAATACAATGCACAAAAGGTTCTCGATCAACCAGACCATAATAATATAAGGCATCATCATGAGAAATAACTCCTTTTGGACAACGCTGTGACAAAACATAAGCTTCATCTTCCAACACATCTTTTGAAATATAAATACCTGGGCCAACTTTTTCCATACAATTCCTTTTTATAAAATTATAAATAGACTGTCTCGATACATTCACATTCTTTAATTTTTTAACATTCAAAACCTCAATTTTTTTAGAATCCATTACTCCTTCCATACTCTCACCACCTTTTACATTCTTGCTAATATTATATATTTTATTAGCAAGAATGTAAACTTATACTTAATACACAATTTATTCACGCCTAATAATTCATGTACTCATTTTGTACTCACGGACAAAATTGACATATAAAAAATCCCTTATATAAAGTATTTTTGATGTTTATTGAATTATTCGAGCTCGACTCCAACATATCCTTTTTATTTATATCGCATTGAATTTTATCAATTCTGTTATCTAATATTTACACATTATTTTAATTTTTAATCTTTTTAATTTTATAATGTACTCAAATCAAGTATCTAGTTTATTTCAACAAGACAAATAATTAAAATTAACTTTACAGTTCTTCTGGCGTTTTTAATACAACCGACATTAAACTACTAGCTGCATATAAAAAGGCAAACACAATTTAAACTACTAATCCAGATGTTTTCTCAAACAGTAAAGTTACTAGCAAAGGACCTACAAAATTACTTAATCCTGATCCTAGATTTAATATCGATACAGCTTCAACTTTATTATCTGGAACCATTGCTGGTAATAAAGCCGAAAGAGGTGCGTATGCAGCAACGCCAATTGAAAATAACATATTCATTTTATTATTCAAATTTACATGCATAAAAATATCAATATGGCCAAATTTATCTCTTACATAATCTGCTAATTTTATATTGTAACCCCATCTCAAAATTTATAGCTATTAAATAATAATTAAAAAAGCATCACTTGTCATTATTTTGTCACAATTTTTTATCAAAATGAATATTGAGATAATATGAAGTGACCTCCTATTGTCAATACGTGGATTACGACTCATAATT
>OIZP01000590.1_pt1 | contig 22401 bp, 25 predicted proteins | sample 1588531 | NCBI WGS metagenome assembly OIZP01 (sample SAMN03283283) | human gut metagenome | biome: human-associated habitat; material: feces | host: Homo sapiens | place: Peru | collected 2012
GCCGGCTTCTTATCAATGTTCTTGCCGGGACAAGAACATTGCCTCCGGAGGAACCAGCACTGAAATATTCCTTAAGTTTTGGGATATACGCACAATTTTTTCGGATAGCGACCTCATCCGCCCTCCGGGCACCTTCCCCTCTCAGGGGAAGGCCTAGGAAAACGGATTGCCACACCAGTGTGCTCCACTGGTTCGCAATGACAACGTATCATTTGGCTTTCTCCGACATGTGCAAAAAATCCCGAGCGTTTGCTCAGGACTTTTGCAGATAGCTTTCCAGATCTGCGGTTTTCAGGGTATAAGCTCCCATCTGCTGAAGCTCCCGGCAGGCCTGGCTGCCGTCGTCGAAGCAAACCACCGGGCTCCAGCCGAAACGCAGATTTTTCACCGTGCCGCTCCAGGTGCCGCCCTTGTGTAAATCGGCCTGGGCCACAAGCACCATGGTACCCAGGGCGTGAATACACCGGTTCCGGCTCAAAGCCCGCTGAGCGGAGAAAGGCTCGTCAAAGTCCTCCTCGCTGAGGAAAAGCCGGTTCCTTCCCGGATATTTGTCCAGAGAATCCGCCACAATGCTGATGACCCGGCCTCCCGCCTTCCGGCAGGCATCCTGAGCCTCCCGATCGGCACCTCTGGCGTTGCCGGAGACCAGGGTAATCCCCCGCTCCGCCGCAAGCTCTCCTACCCGCCGGGCAAAGGCTCGGTTCGGCTCACGCAGCTCCCGGCTGCCCACCAGGGAAAGGGTCGGGGTATTCAGAATGGACAGGTCACCTTTTGCCCACAGACAGCCGGGACTGTCCAGACCCAGCCGCTGGCGCAGAAGGAGCGGATATCCGGGACTTACCCGGGTCAGCGGTACGCAGCCCCAGGCCTCTCCCCGGGCAAGATAATTGTCCAGCAGCGGCTCCTGACTCAGAAGGGTGACGATCTGCCGGGCGGCTTCCTCGGGATAATCCAATTCTGTCAGGTCTTTCTCGGTCAGCTCCCGGCCTTCCGCCTCCGGCTTCCGCTCTCGCACCCGAAGAGCCAGTGCCCGAAGCTGGGCGGCGGTAAGCACCTCCCGCTCCGGGTCGCCCAGATGACTTGTCAGCAGCAGGAACCCCCGCTCCCGTTCGTTCAACGCAGTCTCCTCCGGGAGGAAGGGGCAGCCGGTACCTTCACTTCCGCTTCCGTCAGGTTCCCCTCGGCATCCAGCACCATGGGTCTCACGGTAAACTGGCAGTATTTGCAGATATCGTCCAGCCGAGCCTGCTCCGGGAAATTGCTCACCAGGCTCCAGGCCACGCCCTTGCGGCGAGCTCTGCCGGTACGGCCGATCCGGTGGACGTAATACTCGTTTTCCTCCGGAATGTCGTAGTTGATGACGCAGTCCACATCCTCCACGTCAATGCCCCGGGAGGCCACGTCCGTGGCAATCAGAATGGGCAGTTTTCCCTCCCGGTAACGCTGCATGGTCTTCTCCCGCTGGCTCTGGCGGATGTCGCCGTGGATGCAGTCACAGTCCAGGCCTGCCCGCTGGAATTCGTCGCTGACCCGCTGGCACATATGCTTGGTATTGCAGAAAATCATCACCCGCTCATAACCCTGACTGCGGATGAGCCGCAGAGTGGTCTCCGCCTTTTCCAGGGGAGTGCAGCTGAGGCTGTACTGGTCGATATCCGGACGATCCTCCTGCTTGGGCTCTACGGTGATCTCCACCTCGTCCCGCTGGTACATCCAGGACACGGTCATGACCTCCTGGGAAATGGTAGCGGAAAACAGTCCCAGGTTCCGGCGGTTCTTGATCTTATCCAGAATCCGGGTCACGTCCTTGAAAAAGCCCATGTCCAGCATCCGGTCGGCCTCGTCCAGCACCACGGTCTGGATTTTATCCAAGCGGATGGTTTTCCGGTTGTAGTGATCCATCAATCGGCCGGGGGTGGCCACCACGATCTGGGGTTTGCGCTCCAACTGCTTGATCTGACCGCCGATGCCAGCGCCGCCGTAGAGCACCGCCACCCGGATGCCCTGATAATAGGTGAGTAAGCCCCGCATCTCATCGCCGATCTGGATGGCCAGTTCCCGGGTAGGGGCCAGGATCAGACCCTGCACGCCTTCACTGCCCGTGTCGATGTGCTCAATCATAGGAATGCCGAAGGCGAAGGTCTTGCCGGTGCCGGTGGGAGCCTTAGCGATGACGTCCTTCCACTGCATAAAGTGCGGGATGGCCTCGGCCTGGATGGTGGTGGGGTAGCCGTAGCCCTTGGCTTCCAGGGCTTTCAGCATTGCCTGGCTCAGACCCAGGCTTTCAAATGTTGCTTCCATTTTTCTCGTTCCTTTTTGTACATAGTTTTGCTCATTGTATCACCTTTTCCCATGGTTTGCAACTGGTACCTGGTCATAATACTATTTCTTAATAAAATGATTTCATCATTTTACTTAAGCCGTTTCACGGCAGACCGCCTGGGCGGCGGTAAGAAATGTATTGACTTCGTTTTTTAGCGGCAATGGCCGCTGGCCGCAATCCTGCGGCCTAATAAAACGCTTAAAAGTGTTTTATGAAAAACTCGTATAAGTTTCACGGAAAATTCAGATTTGCCTTGGGGGGAATCGGTGGACAAAGGGCGCAAACTATGATATAGTGTAGGCTACAGGATTATGTCTATGCCATAAGGAGAGACAATATGGGTAAACTGATTGTAATTGAGGGAACGGACGGCTCCGGAAAGTCCACCCAGTTCCGTCTGCTCACGGATCGGCTGGAATCCGAACAGGTGAAATTTCAGAAGCTGGTATTTCCCCAGTATTCCGAGCCCAGCTCCGCGCTGATCCGGATGTATCTGGGCGGGGAATTCGGGAAAAGCCCTTCGGACGTGAACGCCTACGCCGCCTCCGCCTTCTATTCCGTGGATCGCTACGCCTCCTATCGGAAGGTCTGGGGAAAATGGTACGAAGAAGGCGGTCTGGTGGTTTCCGACCGGTACACCACCTCCAACGCCGTCCACCAGGCCTCCAAGGAGCCGGAGGATAAGCGGGAGAATTTTCTCAACTGGCTCTATGATTTTGAGTATGACAAGCTGGGGCTGCCTCGGCCTGACCTGGTAATCTACCTGGATGTACCCACGAATTTCACTGAGAAAATGCTTCGCCATCGGGAAACCGAAACCCACACTCACGCGGACATTCACGAGCAGGACATGCAGTATCTTGCCACCTGCCGGCGAATGGGGCGAGCCGCAGCAGAGCACTACGGCTGGACGGTAATCCGGTGCGTCCGGGACGGAGCCATGCGCTCCATGGAAGACATTCACGAAGAAATTTACCGCCATGTGGCGGCCTGTCTGGAGGACTGAATTATGATTTATCTGCTGCTTGGTACGGGCTTTGAGGTAACGGAGGCCATGGTTCCCCTGGTGATGATGCGCCGGGCGGGAATCGACGTGTGCACCGTTGGCATCAACGGAAAGACGGTAGTCGGCAGCCGGGACATTCCCATTGTGGCCGACATCACCATCGAGGAAATGGATCTGACCAACCTGGAGGGCATTGTGCTTCCCGGCGGTCTGGGGGGCGTGGCCTCCATCAAGGCAAGCCAGCCTGCACTGGATGCCATCCGCTTCGCCTGGGAAAACGGCAAGCTGGTGGCGGCCATCTGCGCCGCGCCTACGGTGCTGGCAATGCTTCACATCACCGACGGCAAGAAGGCCACCTGCTATCCCGGCTGTGAAACCCAGATGGGAAGCGCAGTGATGGTGCCCGATGCCGCCGCAGTGGTGGACGGGAATGTAATTACCGGCACCTCCGCCGGCTGCGCCGTGCCCTTTGCTCTACAGCTGATCACCGCCCTGCGGGGCGAGAAGGCCGCCGAAGACGTGGCCCGGCAGGTCGTAATCCGCTGAAATCCCCGGAGGAGAAAATGGAAGATAAACGTGAAAAAAAGCCTGCCTTTCTGGAAGGCGGCATTCCCGCTCAGGAGCCGGAAGCGGAGGAAATTCCTCTGTTTGAGGCGCTGAACTTCTCTGGCGGAGAGCCGGAGGAAACTCCGGAGCCCCCCGAACCGGCACCGGAGGAAATTTCCCTGGATTTCCAGGAGCCTGAGGTATCGCCGGAAGAACCGAAGGCCGAACCCGTGGAACCGGCGGAAGAAGTATCCCCCGTTTCCGAGGAACCGGAAACACCCACAGAGCCGGAGGCCTCCGAGATTTCTCCGGAAGCAGAATCCCCGGTGGTGACCGTCGAGGAACCCAAAGCAGAAGATCCTAAGCCCGAAGAGGTCTTGCCGGAAAACCCGGAAGCCCCGGAAGAAAAGCCTGAAATTTCTTCGGAACCTTCCGAAGAACCGGTTGTCCCGGCGCTTGCGGAAGGCGAAGAAGAAAACGAAGAGGAGCCTCCCCACGACCTGGACTTCCGGGAAGAGGACGAGGATTTCGCCCGGATGCTGGACGCTCCCGACCCGGAGGAAGCCAAGAAGGACGAGCCGCCCAAGGCACACGAGCCCAAGAAGGGGCGTCCCAAGCGGCGTAAAGGCGAAGGTTTGCTGGGCATTCCCAATATGCTGGCCACGGTTGTGTGGCTGGGGCTGATTCTCGCCATCGGTATTACCGCCGGACGGATGCTCTGGGTCTGCGCCGCCGATGTGCTGGCCTTCGGACGGGAAGACCGGCCGGTGACCGTCACCGTCTATGAATCCGACGACCTGGATTCCATCGTGGAAAAGCTCTACAGCAACGGCCTCATCCGCTACCGGAGCCTGTTCCGGCTTTACGCCGGGATTTCCCACGCGGAAGAAGATATTGACCCTGGCATTTATGACCTGAACGCCAAGTACGACTATCACGCACTGGTGAAAATGATGTCCGCCAGCTCCACCCGAACGGTTGTGAAGGGCGTGCTGATTCCCGAAGGCTACACCTGCCGCCAGATTTTCAATCTGCTGGAGGAAAAACGAATCTGCACCGCCCAGGATCTGGAGGACTACGCCGCCAGCGGAGAGCTGAACGACTACTGGTTCCTGGAAAATGTAAACCGGGGCACGAAATACTGCCTGGAAGGCTACCTGTTCCCGGATACCTACGATTTCTACCGGAATTCTACCCCCCGGGAGGTACTGGAGAAGCTGCTGGACAACTTCAACACCCGCTTTGACGACGATATGAAGGCTCAGCTGGAAAAGCTGAATACCACCGTGGTCACCGGCGGCGGCTACACCGTGAAGGAAATCACCATCATCGCCTCCATGATTGAAAAGGAAGCAGCGGCGCCTGCCGAAGCTCCCAACATTGCAGGCGTCATCTACAACCGTCTGTTCCGCTGGGGCAACAATCCCGCCTACCTGAACATCGACGCTTCCATCGTCTACGCTCTGGACGGCAAGAACGAGCTGACCCGGGAGGATTTGCAGATCGACAGCCCCTACAACACCTATACAAATGTTGGTCTGACCCCCACGCCCATCTCCAACCCGGGTCTTTCCAGCCTGCAGGCGGCTCTGAACCCCGCCTCCCACAACTATTACTACTATGTGCTGAATCCCAGTACCGGTATGCACACCTTCTCCACCACCTACGAGGAGCACTCCGGTTATGTGGCAGCCTACGCGGAGGGTCAATGAGGAAATTAGAGCTGCTCAGCCCCGCCGGGGATATGGAACGGCTGAAAATGGCCGTTCTCTACGGTGCGGACGCGGTATATCTGGCAGGTACCAGCTTTGGAATGCGCTCCTTCGCGGGGAATTTTTCCCCGGAGGAGCTGCCCCAGGCTGTCCGGTACGCCCATGCGCACGGGGTCAAGTGCCACGTCACCGTGAACACCATGCCCCGCAACGACGAAATCGCCCAGCTGCCCGCTTACTTGGAGCAGCTGGACAGTGCCGGGGTGGACGCCCTGATTGTTGCGGACTTAGGGGCTTTCATGCTGGCGGGAAAATACGCGCCCCACTGTGAGCGTCACATTTCCACCCAGCAGTCCATCGCCAACTACGAATGCGCCCAGAGCTGGTTTGACCTGGGCGCAACGCGGGTGGTGCTGGCCAGAGAATGCTCTTTGGACGAAATTCGCACCATTCGTCAAAAGGTTGACCCAAAGTTGGAAATCGAGACCTTCGGTCACGGGGCGATGTGCGTCAGCTATTCCGGCCGGTGTCTGCTCAGCAACTACATGACCGGCCGGGACTCCAACCGGGGGGCCTGCGCCCAGCCCTGCCGGTATCAGTACGCCCTGATGGAGGAAAAGCGACCCGGAGAATACTTCCCGGTTTTCGAGGATGAAAAGGGCACTTACATTCTCAATTCCCGGGATATGTGCACCATTGACCATCTGAAAGACCTGATGGACGCGGGCATCGATTGCATCAAGATTGAAGGTCGGGCAAAGTCGGCCTACTATGCCGCCATCGTCACCGGAGCCTACCGCCACTGCATCGACGACGTGGCCGCAGGCCGGGAGACAGACCCCATCTGGCGGGACGAAGTAGAACATGTGTCCCACCGGATTTACTCCACAGGCTTCTACTACGGTCAGCCCGGGCAGTATGTGGAAAATTCCCGGTATATCCGTCAGTGGCAGATTGTGGCTCGTGTGGAAGAATGCAGCGAAGACGGACTGGCTCTTTGCAGCCTGAACAATAAGTTCTCCGCCGGGGATGCCCTGGAAGTGGTGGGGCCGGATCTGCGACCCTTTGCCGTCACTGCCCAGGGAATGCGGGATGCGGACGGAATGCCTCTGGACGAGGTCAGAACCCCTCAGTCCCGGTTTACATTGCAGCTGCCGAAGGCTGTACCGCCCATGTCGCTGCTTCGCAGGAGCGTGGATTTGTCCGCGAAATAACAAATGTGGCCCCCAATGCCAGTTGGCATTGGGGGCTGAACTTTTCAATAGACTTGTCCGAAGAACACTGTCATTGCGAGCCAGTGGTGCTCCGCGCAGCGAATCAAAATTGAAATGACTGCCAGTGGCAGTCATACCTTAACGTAGCTCACACTGGCGTGGCAATCCCCTTCCATTTTCCGAGAACCAAAACAGAAAGTTTTTTCCTCCTGACGATGGATGGATGCTTTCTCGCGGTTCTCGGAATTACCAGGGGATTGCCACACCAGTGACATCGGTCACTGGCTCGCAATGACATTCTTATTGTTAGTCTTTAATTTCTTCCGTCTCGTACAGGAAGGACACGGTGCCCTTCTTGCCATCGGCCAGGCCGGAGAAGCTGGTGTAGTCCTCCCCTGCCCGCTTCATGGCCTTCAAAGTGTCCATGATCTCCTGGAGCTTGTCCGCGTCCTTGGAGAGCTTTTTCAGATCGCCGGAGCCGTTGTCCCGGAAGTCCGAAATGCCGTTACGGAATTTCTCCACGCCCTCGCGCATTTCCTGCATGGCCTCCTTTAGCTTCGTGCCGCCCTCGGCACCGCCGGAAACGTAGGCCGAGGCCACCTGATTTTCCTCGATGATCTTGGCAAGCAATCCGCCGTTGGAATCCAGAATCTGGGCGATCAGCTTCTGGGCTTCCTCCAGATGGGTCTGGGCTTCCGTGTCTCCGGCCGCCACCGCCGCGTCCAGGGCTGCCTGCACCCGTCCGGCCAGCGTAGACAGGGACTCGTCCGCCTCCGTGACGGGATTGTCCTGAAGCACCAGGAACTGGGTATAAAGCCGGCTCAGATTCCCGCTCTGGGCGGACAGGGTCTCCACGCCGGTATTCAGTGCCGCCACCATGGAACCGATGCCCTGATCCAGCTGATCTACCGCGCTTTTCAGGGTATCCACCCCATCGAACATGGCATCGATAGCCCGGTCAATGTCATCGCTGGTGCCGCTGATTTCCTCGTTCTTATCCAGGTCTTCCTCGTCCAGCTCGTCCAGCAATCCGGGAGAAACGATAGTCGCCGTGAAATCCAGGGTAAAATCCCTCACGTCCGCGGAAATTTCGAAGTACTCCGGAATGTCCACATCCTCGGTATAGCTCAGAGATTTGAGATCCAGCACTTTTCCGAAGCCCGGCAGCACCATACCCAGAGCCATGCCGCTGTCGTCCAGGCTGAGGATTTTTCCGTTGGTCACCTTCACATTGGAAAATACATCCTCATCCAGAGGCACCAGGGTCATGGCCATCAGGGGCACCGGCACCGTGTAGGACTTCTTGTCCACCTCCACGGTACGAGCCAGCCGGTTTTTGTAGTCAAAGCGCATGGTAAGGTGGCCGGACTTCCCCGCCAGTGCTTCCGGAGCAATCTCCGCCCCGTCCAGGGTATAGGTAACGGTGATTTCCATGGGCAGCGTCTCGGGCGCGGCGTTTCCCTTATAGTGGATGTCCTCCCCCTGGTTGTCCCAGGACAGAGTGCCGTCGGGGAGCTTGGTATATTCCTCGTCGCCCTCGGTGTTGCGGATGTCCGTCAGAGTGGATTTGTCCCGGATGGGAGCCGTGCCATCCCGGCGGAGGATTACCTCCACCTCAACCTCCTTGGCCTTGCCCGTGGGAGCCGCCGTCACATGGACGCTCTCCTGCTTGTCCCAGTCCTCCTGGGAAACGGTCTTCGCTCCGGCAGGAAGGGTCAGGCTTCCGATTATCAATGTCCCGGCAAGGAATGCCGCAATCACTCTCATTCTACGCATTTCAACGCCTCCGATTCCGGTATCTTTCCGATTCGCCGCAGCTCCATAACCGCCACCACGGCGTAGGCGGCAAAGCCGTACACCGCCATTTTTTCGTAAAGCCCCGGCTCAATATACATGGGAATCCAGCCGCTCATGGAGGTGAGCATGACCTCCCGGAACAGCACGTCCATGATCTTTCCCTCAATGGGCAGGCTCAGCAGAATAAAGCCAACGGTGACCAGGGTGGTAGGCAGGACGTACAGCAGAAAAATCTCCCGCCGGGTATAGCCCAGGATTTTCACCATGGAAATGGACACCGCGTTTTTCTCAATAATCATCTTGCTGAGCAGATACACCAGCACGAAGAACAGTCCCACGGAGAACAGGTTCACCAGATCCATCATATCCCCCATGGAGCGCATAAGCTGCCGGCTGACTTTGGTCATGGCCGTCACGTCCAGGACGCTGCCGATGTATTTTTCGTCAATATCCTCGATAGGCTCGTCGGAAAAATAACCGCAGAAGTAGCTCTTTCCCAGGCCAAAGGTCTCGTTCAGGGTCTGCCGGGGCAGGAACAACGCCACGGCTCCGATGTAATCGTACTCCCCGGTCACCGTGAAGGAATAGGTGGTATCCTCATATTCCTCTTTCAAAGTCACCCTGTCCCCTACCTGAATTCCGAATTTCTCCCGGTAGGCGGTGGACATCAGCACCGTGTCTTTGGAAAAGTCCCCCTTGATATAGGCACTGTCCGGCTCCACGCCGTAGAGGGTAACGCTTTCGCTTTTGTATTTTCCGGGCAGGGTCATGAGACTGTAGGCGCTGAATTTCTCCGCCCCGGCCTGCTCCGTCTGCGCGTCGTTCTGAAACTCCATCATGTGGATGAGGCTCTGGAGCTTTCGCTTCTCGTTGACGGCGTTGGCCGGAACGGAAAGCATGGTGGTATACTTGGAAAGCATGTTATCCGGCATGGTGTCCTGATAGTGCTGCATGGCACTGGGAAACAGCAGACCGAACATGAGAAGAAGGTTGGCAAACAGAATGCCCACGAACAAAATCACATAGCTGCCCAGGTTCTGAAAAATCACCCGCAGCTGGAAGCAAGCCAGAAACGGCAGTGCCTTCGGCAGGGGGAACACCCGGCTTCTCGGATTCTTCCGCAGATCCCGCCGAAGAAATTTGAGAGGCGACAGACTGAGCTTTTTCCGCAATGTCCACCAGGTGATGGCGGTCATCATCAGCACCGGCACCACGGTCGTCAGCAGAAACGCCTCCCCGTTCCAGACAGTCTCATAGGTAGGCAGGCTGTAGCTGCCGTAATACATTCCGGCGCAGACGTTTTTCAGAACCGTATAGCCCAGGACGTTGCCCACCAGCGCACTGATAAGGCACACCAGAATGGGGGTGGTCATATAGTGGCGAACCAGCTCGCTTTTCGTATAGCCGCTGGCAAGGAGCGTGCCGATGACGTTGGCCTCCTTGGTAATGGTTGCCCCGATGGTCACGGAGAACACGAAGGCCATGATCGCAATGACGATATATAGGAACATGATAATCATGGCTCTGTCGCCGCCCATGTCGTCGCCGGTAAAGCGGATGGCCTGGTTCAGATACCTGGGCACGAAGCTCTCAAGACTGGCCTCCTGGTTCACCGTCGTCATTACGTCCTCGGCCATGTCCTTTTCCTGCTTTTCATCTGCCGGTGGGGTGTCATAGAGCCAGCTGTAGCAATAGAAAAGCGTATCCTTGCCAAAATCGGAAAAGTCCTCCTGGGACACAACGGCAACGCCGAACAGAAGGGAGTCGAACATGGTGTCGTTGTTGTCCTGGAACAGGGCGCTGTAGTCCGGCAGGGCAATGAGGCCGGAAACGATCCAGCTCCTATCTCCGCAAGTTAGTCGGTCGCCGACGGCAAGGCCGTTATTTTCCGCATACATCCGGTCGATGGCGATCTCTCCCCTGCCCTGGGGCAGACTGCCGGACATAAGGCAGGGAAGGTTCACCTGCTGCCGGTTCTGAAAAATCCGCACAGTCGTGCCGTTATCCAGGGGCTCCTCCACATAGAAGTTATCGTACAGAGAAATGCCAACCTGGCTGATGTACTTGAGCTGCGCCTTGTTCAGCTTCTTTTCCACCCGGAAATTTCCGTATTCCACATTGTATTTTTCGAAGCTTTCGTTGTAGGCGGCGATCATGCTGCCGTCGGCCACCAGAAAGCCGGAAACCAGGGAGATGGTCATGGCCAGCAGCAGAAAAATCACGATGTATTTTCCCGCCTCGCCGCGCAGCTCCCGGAAAATCCGCTTACGAAGAGGATTCTTTACCATTCCAGTTCCTCCGCGCCCACAGGGGCCTCGTTGCGGTAGGCCTTGCGCACGACGCCGTCCCGGAATTTCACCACCAGAGTGGCCATCAGCCGGATGGCGTCGTTGTGAGTCACCATGATGACGGTGCTGCCGTATTTGTGATTCACGGTTTCGATGAGCTTCAGAATTTCTTTGCTGGTCTGGTAGTCCAGAGCGCCGGTAGGCTCATCACACAGGAGAATATCCGGATTTTTCACGATGGCCCGGCCGATGGCGGTGCGCTGCTGCTGGCCGCCGGAGAGCTGATTGGGAAGCTTGTTCCGGTGCTCCCACAGACCCAGGGTGTTCAGCAGCTCGTCCACATCCAAGGGCTTCTTACTCAGGTAGGCTCCCACCTCGATGTTCTCCCGAACCGTCAGATTGGGAATCAGATTGTACATCTGAAAGACGTAGCCTAAATGATTGCGCCGATAGGAAACCAGCTTCTTGGGGTTCATTTTTCCCAGCTTGGTACTGCCGATGGTGATTTCCCCGGCGTCCGCCGTGTCGATGCCGCCGATAATATTCAGCAGGGTGCTTTTACCGCTGCCGCTGGGGCCCAGGAGCACGCAGAAATCTCCCTTGTCCACCTGCATATTCACGCCTTTGAGCACCTGAACCCGGCTGTCGTTCTGTCCGAAGCTCTTCTGGATATCCCGTATCTGCAAAAACACGCTATCGCCTCTTCTCCTTTGGGTAATGCGAGTATATCATATTTCGCAGTTAGCGTCAACTAACTCCCTGGTTTTTTCAAGACAAATTTCAGGAAAATAGCACGTCCGGAATCGTGCAGATTTGCGAAAAAGCGCATTCGTCAACGAAAAAGCAATGTATTTTCGGTTTTCTCCGAAAATACGAAAAATCCCGCACAATCCGGCAGGCATCTGCCCAATTGTGCGGGATGATCTTCGAAAACAGAGCCACTCACGCCACAATGGCCGCCATGACACAGAATGCCGCCAGGCATACCACCGTCATCACCGAGCAGACCCCGGAGGCCAGGGTGTAGTCCCTGGGATTTCTGCCCATGCCGGGAGCCAGGTAGCTGGCAGGCAGCACGCAGTACAGCACAGCCGCCCAGCGGGTGGCCGCGTCCACATTGGGAACCAGGGTCAGCACCCCCTGTATGACAACGCCGAACAGGACATACAGCCCCAGCAGAATGCCCGTAACCTCCAGCACCCCCTTGTAGCTCTGGGAATCCAAGGAGAAATTGTAGCCCACATAGAAGATGATCAGTGCGCTTACCGGCTGGATGAGAAAGCCCGTGGTTTCCGTAAGAATTCCCAGGATGCCCAGGCTGTCCAGCCACCGGCCTGCCCCGGACAGATTCATGAACAGACCCAGAAGGCTCATTTTCACCATGGATGAGGCGAAAATGCTCTTGAGAATGCTCCCCGGAGTGGGATTCTCCCCGGTGTCGGCAGTCAGCAGGGCAATGACCGCATAGGCAGTGGGCGCCTGGGCAAGGTCAAGCACTCCCATCCGGAAGGCCTGATCCGCGCCGAACAAAATCATGTACAAGGGAATGCCCAGCATTCCGCTTTCCTTTGCCACAAAGAGCATAGGAAGGTTATGATAGGAATACCGCTTTTTCAGCACCGTCATAGCAGCCGCCGTGGAAATCAGTCCGGCGACAAGAACCATTGCCATGCTGCTCAGGGACTCCGCTCCCATGTCCGCTGTCAGACAGGAGCGAAATACGATGCAGGGCATACCGTATTTCACCACGAACCGGTTCAGGCCGTCCACCTGTTCCTGAGAAAACGTGCCCTTCCGCCTTGCCAGCACACCCAGCAGCACCGTCACGAAAATCGGTACGATGACCTGAGCCACAGTAATCAGCTTCTCCATTTTCTTCTACCCCTTATCCGCGGCATCCTCCGCTTCCATTTCCTTCAGAAGTTTCTTATCCTGCTTGGAGGACAAGTCCAACTTTTCATACATATCCGGCCTGCGGCTGCGGGTGCGCCGCAGGGACTGCTTTCTGCGCCACTGGCGTACCTTCTCGTGATTGCCGGAGGTGAGAATCTCCGGAATGGCTCTGCCGTGCCACACCGCCGGGCGGGTATACTGGGGATATTCCAGAAGACCACCAAAGTGGCTTTCCTCTTCAAAGCACTCCGGGTCCGCCAGAACCCCCGGCACCATCCGGCACACCGCGTCGGTGACGGCCATGGCGGCGATCTCACCGCCGGTGAGGACAAAATCTCCCAGGGAAATTTCCTCGTCCACGCATTCGTCGATAAACCGCTGGTCAATGCCCTCATAGTGGCCGCAGACTAGAATCAGGTTATCCAGCTTGCTCAGCCGGATGGCATCTGCCTGGCAGAAAGTATGGCCGCAGGGAGACAGGTAAACGGTGTGCACCGCTCCCCCGGCCTCGTCGCACACCGCCTCCCAGCAGCGATAGAGGGGATCTGCCGCCATGACGGCTCCCCGACCGCCGCCGTATGGATAATCGTCCACCTGATTCTGCTTGTTTGCCGTGTAATCCCGAATCTGGTGGGTATCGATGGAAATATAGCCCCGCTCCTGGGCGCGACCCAGGATGCTCTCGGACAGCACATCTCCCAGAGTCTCCGGAAACAGGGTCAGGATGTCAATTCTCATCGCTGCGCATTCCTTCCAGCAGATGCACCCGCATCTCGTTTTTCTCCATGTCCGTAGACAGAATAAACTGCTTCACCGCGGGAATCAGGTACTCATACTCCCCCCGCACCACATAGACGCTGTTGCCCGGGTAGTCCAGCACCTCCCGGATGGTGCCGATGGGATTGCCGTCCGCAAGCACCGTCATGCCGATGAGCTCGGCGGCAAAGATCACCGCATCGTCAATATCCTCCCGGTACAGCTCCAGCACCTTACCGCGGAGCTTCATGGCTTCCTCCGGGGTATCCACTCCGGAAAGCTTCACCAGGTTGCAGGTCTTGTGAGCCCGGACGGTGTCCATGCGATATTCCTGGCCGCCGATGCGGCAGCGGTCAAATTCGCAGAGCATTTCCGGATCATCCAGCCAACACAGCACCTTCACCTCCCCACGGATACCGTGGGTGTTGACGATCTCGCCGGCCTCAATAAATTTCAGTTTCATACACTACACTCCTACAGGGAATCCATATTTCCGGTGGGGACGAAAAATGCGTGACATACGTCACGCATCCTCGCTTTAATCCACGATTTCGACCGTGACCTTCTCGCCAGTGCGCTGGGCTACAGTCTTAATGATGGTACGGATCTCTTTTGCGATCCGTCCCTGGCGGCCGATCACCTTGCCCATGTCGCCTTCGGCAACACGCAGCTCCAGCACCTTGCCGTCCTCGCCATCGATTTCGGTTACGGTGACTGCCTCAGGATCATCCACCAGATTTTTTGCCATGTACAGCAAAAGTTCTTTCATTCGGGATTCTCCTTTGGGATCTTACAGAACGCCAGCACTCTTCAGCAGGCCACGGACGGTGTCGGTGGGCTGTGCGCCATTCTTGATCCAGTTCTGCGCCTTCTCAGCGTCCACGGTGATGGTAGCGGGCTGGGTCAGGGGATTGTAAGTGCCGATTTCCTCAATGCAGCGGCCATCGCGGGGAGAACGGGAATCCGCCACAACGATACGGTAGTAAGGAGCCTTCTTGGCACCCATTCTTCTCAGTCTGATCTTAACCATGAGAGTTCACCTCCAAATTGATTGTAAAAATATATATCGCAAAGCAATTTGCTTTCAGCGAACGATAGAATTCCGGGGCTTAGAACCCGGGGAAGCCGCCGCCCAGGCCGCCGAACCGACCCATGCGCTTGAGCTTCTTTCCGGCGCCGGGGCCGGAGAACTGCTTGATGAGCTTTCGCATCTGCTCGAAGGATTTGAGAAGCTTATTCACGTCCTCCACCCGGACGCCGGCTCCGGCGGCAATGCGCTTTTTCCGGCTGGCTCCGATGATTTCGGGCTTTTCCCGCTCCTTGGGGGTCATGGACAGGATAATGGCCTCGGTGTGAGCCATGGCCTTTTCATCCAGCTTCACGCCCTTCAGATTGGCCCCGCCGGGCATCTGGGCTAAGATATCCTCCATGGAACCCATGGACTTCATCTGCACCATCTGGTCGTAGAAATCCTGAAGGGTGAATTTATTGGTCTTGAGCTTTTTCTCCATCTCGGCGGCTTTTTTGGCATCGTAGGCCTTTTCCGCCTTCTCAATCAGGCTGAGCATATCGCCCATCCCCAGAATCCGGCTTGCCATCCGGTCGGGATGGAAGGGCTCGATGTCCTCCAGCTTTTCGCCGATACCGGCGAACTTGATGGGCTTGCCGGTAATGGCCTTAACGGACAGAGCCGCGCCGCCTCTGGCGTCGCCGTCCAGCTTGGAGAGCATGACGGAGTCGATGTCCAGCCACTCGTTGAAGCTCTGAGCAGCGTTCACCGCGTCCTGACCGGTCATGGCATCCACAACCAGCATGATCTCATCGGGCTTGACGGCGGCCTTGATGTTTTTCAGCTCATTCATCAGCGCCTCGTCCACATGGAGCCGACCGGCGGTGTCCAGGAACACCATGTCGTAGCCTCGCTGACGGGCGTAGAGCACCGCTTCTTTGGCGGTTTTGACGGGATCCTGAGTGCCCTTCTCGAAAACAGGAACGCCCAGCTTCTCGCCGCAGACCTTCAGCTGCTGAATGGCCGCGGGACGGTAGATATCGCAGGCGACGAGCAAGGGGTTTCTTCCCTGCCGCTTCTGAAGACCCGCCAGCTTGGAGCCGTTGGTGGTCTTGCCCGCGCCCTGAAGACCCACCAGCATAATCACCGTGGGGCCGTTGGGATTGATATTCAAATGCTTGGTGTCGCTGCCCATGAGCTTGCACAGCTCCTCATTGACGATCTTTACGATCATCTGGGCAGGGGTGAGAGATTCCAGCACATCGGCGCCGACGCAGCGTTCCGTGACCGTCTTGGTGAAGTCCTTGACCACCTTATAGCTCACGTCCGCTTCCAGCAGCGCCATGCGGATCTCCCGCATAGCCTCCTTCACATCCGCTTCCTTCAGGCGACCCTTGCCGCGAAGCTTCTTGAAGGTGGCTGAGATTTTTTCCGTTAAGCCTTCAAACGCCATAGCTTACTCCTTCAGTGTCTGGGCAGCGGTCATAATCTGCCTGGCAAGGCTGACCGTCTCGGGTTCTTGGGAGGCTTTCAGCTTTTCTGCCGCTGCGAGAATCTCCTGGGCGGCCTTGCGGACTGCCCTGTCTCTGCGGACACAGCCGATATTTTCCTCCATCCGGCGAAGCAAAGCTTCCGTCCGGGTCAGGTTGTCGCACACCGCCTGGCGGCTGACGCCCAGTGCCTCCCCGATTTCTCCCAGGGAAAGGTCCTGATTGTGACGCATGTCGAAGCAGTCTCTCTGCTTGTCCGTAAGCATACCGCCGTAATAATCCAGCAGCAGCGTCATCTCCAGCGCGTCCATGGGAACCTCCTTGTGTCAAGGCATTTCCCTTGACCTTGGGCATTATAGCACAGCCCGGGCGGCATGTCAAGTATTTTTCCGGAACACCTGATTTTTTTATCCCACTCGATACCAGCGGATAATCTCCCGGGTGGAAAAAAATCCCAGCCGCTTGTACAGCCGCAATGCCTTCTCGTTGGTAGAGGCCACCTCCAGCCGGAGGGTTTCGCCGGGACAGGCCGACAGCAGGGTTCGCATCACCCGCTCCCCTGCCCCAGGCTTCACCGAGGCCATGGCTCGAAGCAGGCCTTCCTCCAGCCAGCCGATGCCCAGCAGCTCTCCGCCGTCGTGGACGAAGTAGGTGCCGCCGGAAAGAATCTCCGGCTCCTGCCGAGCCTCCAGCGTCCCCGCATTGTCTACGCCTGCCATCCGTTCATTGTAGAGCTCCCGCCACCGGGATACGGTCTGCTCCGTTACCGGGAAAAGATTCGCAAGCTCCCCTTCCTCAAAGCTGGGGCTGCCGGTCATTTCCACCACGGCGGTATACAGGGGATAGATCGTCAGTGCCTCATGTCCCGCGGCGAAAATCCGCTCCGCTCCCACCGCCCGGCAGAAGCCCACACACTCCCGAAGATGAGCATCCAATCCCCCAGGCTCCACATCCCGGATATGAATGTAGGCCGTTTTCCGATAGGGCACCTCCTTCAGAATCAGGCTGGATACCCCGGTTTCCGTGTCAAATACTGGAAAATCCCGCATTTTCATTCCCTCCTTTTTGTTATCATACCATCTTTTTGTCCAAAGCACAACGACCAAAGGGATAAAACCGTCTTATTTCTTTGTGCATCTTGCACACTCTTTCCCGGCTTAGTCAGGGTTTCCAATTGAGACATCAACCAATTTTTGGGAAAAGGTTCTGATTTTTCTTTTTTCGCTATTGATTTCCGGACAAATTAGTGTATAATTACAGGTATCCCGATGATTACTCATGAAAGGAGGTTCATTCCATGAAGAAGATCATCTGCAAGAAGGAGTACGACACCGAGACTGCTACCCTGGTTCATAAGTTCACCAGCGGCAACCTGGGCGATCCCGCCGGCTATGAGGAGGATCTGTTCCAGACTCCCGAAGGTCTGTACTTTGTGTACGGCATCGGCGGCGAGACCTCCAAGTATCCTACCGAGGATATCCAGAGACTTGCCAAGACCAAGGTCAAGGAATGGGTGGAGAACCACTGAGTTTCCATACATAGCGAGAAGGAAGTCTGCTGAGCAGGCTTCCTTTTTTCTTGACAGCTATGGTAGAATAAAGATGATATACGCCTATCCGGAAAGGATTTTTGCCCCATGAAGTTTTGGAAAATCATACTGACAGCGGCTCTGGCGGCGGCGCTGCTTTGCGGCTGCGCTCCGAAAGCGGACTACGCCCCCATCGCCGCCACCACCCTGCCCGTCTGGGATTTTACCTCCCGGCTGTGCCAGGGCACGCCGCTCGCCGTAACCCGGCTGGTGACGGAGCAGGTCAGCTGCCTGCACGACTATTCCCTGAACGTCCGTCAGGTCAAGGCCGCGGAGGCCGCCCATGTGGTGGTCATCTCCGGAGCCGGTCTGGAGGACTTCCTGGACGATTTGCTCCTGGACGTGCCCACCATCGACGCATCCCAGGGAATCTCCCTTCTGCACAGTGATGAAGCGCACGAGGAAGAGGAACACCACCATGAGGAGGACGGCCACCATCACGAGGAGGATCCTCACATCTGGCTTTCCCCGGAAAATGCCCAGGTTATGGCGCAAAACATCTGTGGCGGTCTTTCCCGGCAGTATCCGGACTATGAAGATACCTTCCGAGCCAATCTGAAAGACCTGCTTTCTCAGCTGGAAGCCCTGCAAAGCTATGGCGAGGAACAACTGTCCGGCCTGCAATGCCGGGAGCTGATTCCCTTCCACGACGGCTTTTCCTATTTCGCCCAAGCCTTTCATCTGACCATTCTGGAATCCGTCGAAGAGGAATCCGGCAGCGAGGCCTCGGCGAAAGACCTGATTCACCTGACGGAGCTAGTGCGGGATCATAACCTTCCCGCCATCTTCACTGAGGTCAGCGGCAGCGATTCCGCGGCGCAGGTAATCGCCCGGGAAACGGGCTGTAAGGTTTACGCTCTGGACATGGCCATGTCCGGGGATAGCTATTTTGAGGCCATGTATCACAACATTGACACAATCCGGGAGGCATTGGGATGAATCTGGACATTCACGGCGGCTCCTGCGGGCACTCCTGCTGCCTGCGGGTGGAAAATTTAACGGTAACAATCGGAAACGAGCCGATTCTGTCGGACGTAAATCTTCACGTCCACTGCGGGGAGCTTCTGGCTCTGATCGGCCCCAACGGGGCCGGCAAATCCACCTTCCTGAAGGCCATCCTGGGTCAGCGGGAATATGAGGGTGTCATCGCCTTCTCCCAGCCGGGTCAGCGGAGCAAAAAGCCTCGGATCGGCTATGTGCCCCAGAGCCCGGCCTTCGATCCCAGCGACCCGGTGAGCGTATCCGATCTGTTCGCCTGCTGCCTGGGCAAACGGCCTGCCTTTTTAGGTCTGGGCAAGTCCATGCGCACTCTGGTGAAGGAATGCCTGGAGCGGGTTCACGGGGAAGATTTAATGGACAAGCGAATCGGCACTCTGTCCGGCGGTGAATTGCAGCGGGTGCTGCTGGCTCTGGCTCTGGAGCCTATGCCCAACATCTTAATTCTGGACGAGCCCCTGTCCGGCGTGGATGTGGAGGGCATGGAGACCCTGATGGACATGCTGGACGAAATTCGAAAGACCTACGACCTGTCCATTCTTATGACCACCCACGACTTTTCCATGCTCCCAAGGTACGCCAATCAGGTGGTGCTCATTGATCGGGGCGTGAAAATTCAGGGCACCGCCCAGGAGGTTCTGAGCTCCCCGGAATTCGCCCAGGCCTTCCACATGAAAGGAGGAAGCTTATGAGCCTTTGGTATGGCCTCTGTGATCTGCTCCCCCTGGAAATGCTCCACTGGGACTTTATGAAAAACGCCTTTCTCGCCATGCTGCTCATGGCTCCCCTGTTCGGCCTCCTGTCCACCATGATCGTCACCGGCCGGATGAGCTTCTTCTCCGATGCCCTGGGTCACTCGGCCTTTACGGGCATTGCCATCGGAGCCATCTGCGGCCTGACCGCCCCCACCTGGGCGGCGGTGGGCTTCAGCGTGTGCTTCGCCCTGGTATTTTCCTATGTGCGCAGCCGCTCCAATCAGGCGGCAGACACCCTCATCGGCGTATTTTCCAGCACGGCGGTAGCTCTGGGGATTTTTGTGGCAACTCTGGGCGGCGGCAGCTTCACCAAATACAACAAATATCTCATCGGCGACGTACTCTCCGTTACCCCGGCGGAAATCGGAATGCTGGCTCTGGTGCTGCTGGCAGTGGCTCTTTTCTGGCTGGTCTACGCCAACCGGTTGACCCTGACGGCCATTCACCCCCAGCTGGCCGCCTCCCGGGGCATCAGCGTGGGGAAATCCCAGACGCTCTTCACCGTGGCCATTGCGGTGGTGGTGACGCTCAGCATTTCCAGTGTTGGCCTTCTGATTCTCAATTCCCTGATGGTGCTGCCCGGGGCCTCCGCCCGGAACATTTCCCGGAATCTGCGGCAGTACCACGGCTTTTCCGTGCTCTTCGCCCTGATCGCCGGGCTGGGTGGCCTGACCGTTTCCTACTACTTGGGCTGCTCGGCGGGAGCCGCCGTCAGCCTGCTGCTGGCGATTCTCTTCGCCCTTACCTTTGCCATGCGAAGGAGGTTCTCTTAAATGGAAGCGAGTATTCAGGCCATTGCCCGGATGAAAAGTGATTTTCCCACCAAATTCGGCATTCCCAGGCAAAGCGGCCTTGTGGACGCCCTGGAATCCACCATTGTCTTTGAACCGGAATTCCGGAACGCCGATGCTTTGCGGGGCATCGAGGGTTTTTCCCATCTGTGGCTCATCTGGCAGTTCTCCCAGGCTGTACGCCAAGGCTGGTCCCCTACCGTCCGACCCCCGCGTTTGGGGGGCAATGTTCGGGTGGGAGTCTTTGCCACCCGTTCCCCCTTCCGTCCCAACAATCTGGGGCTGTCCTGCGTCCGGCTGCTGGGCGTGGAGGAAACCCGGGAGTATGGCGCTGTCCTCCATGTGGGCGGGGCCGATCTGATGGACGGCACGCCGATTTTCGACATCAAGCCCTACATTCCCTATAGCGATGCCAAGCCCGATGCTCTGGGAGGCTTCACCCAGGGTGCCGGAGACTTTTTACTGACGGTTGACTTTCCCTCTTCCCTTCTGGAAAGGATACCGCAGAACAAGCGGGACGCGCTCATCGGCGTGCTGTCCCACGACCCCCGTCCCTCCTATCAGGCAGACCCGGAACGGGTCTACGGCCTGACCTTCGGCGGCTGGAATGTGCGGTTCCGGGTCAAGGACGATACACTGACCGTTGTGGATATCACAAAGGAAACATGAATCGGAAGGGAAAGATATCATGGATATCAAACGCATAGAGCAAACAGCCACAGGCCACACCGCATATGTAAATACAGCACCATTCGTAAACCAGGTGCATCAGGAAAAATGGTCGTTGGATGCCCATATGGGCTACGCACGAAAGCATATACCTGCCTTCCACAAGCCCCCATGGGGGATGAAATTGATTGAAAAGCGTATTTTGCAGGAAAGAAAGCTTCAGCGGCTCCGAAGAGCCGCTGAAATAAAATTACTTTTTTCGGGTAAGTTCTGCCTTGACTTTTCCCTCGGGATCCTTGACGATCAGGTAGGCAAGCCAGATTACCAGACCCAGCGCAACAACGGACAGACCCAAATAGAAATCATTGAGCATATCCTCTGCGGCGGGGGTAAAATACTCCGCACCCAGCTCGGCGTATTCGAAGCAGGCATCGATGAACCACATCAGAGAAGCACCCCAGAACAGGTAGCAGGGCACATGGAGCTTCATCTTGTTTTCGGGGGCACCCTTGTACCACAAAATCGTAACGGCGATTGCGGCAAACAGGCAAGTAAGAAGCGTCATACCGATTCCTCCTCGTCTGTCAGATATGCGCCTGCTGGATGGCAGGACGGCTTACAATCTTCTCCGCAGCAACGCAGCCAACGGCCCACACAACGGTCGGAAATACCGCCATGGAGCTGCCCACAGTGGCCATCTCGTGCAGCATCACCTGCGTATCTGCCGGGTCGTTCATGGCCGTCAGGAAGGGGAAGAACGGCACCACCTCTCCGTGCCAGAGGTGCTCGTAGCACAGCAGGACGCAGCCGCCCCACAGCATCTTGCTCAGAGTGCCCAGCTTGTGTGCCCAGGAGAGTTTCACCTCAGAAGCTTTTTCGTCCTTTTTCATAACCTTTGTTGCCACAGAGGTAACAACTGCCTCCGCCGCAGGAACCAGAAAACACGCCATAGAACATTTCTCCTTTCATCTTCGGAACCCATTTCCGTGCTCCGATACTTGGCATTATAGGACGATCCAGCCCTCCCCGCAACCCCCGGCGGGGGATGTAATTTTCCGCTTCAAATATCCCCTGGGTGGGGTCTATTTGTAGAATATGTACAAAAATTTTCTGCCTCAGCCGGGAAATTGCCCCTGTGATTTGGCCCGGTTTTTCGGAAAATTTGTTGCATTTCACGAAATGCAGCCATCTATCCCCCGGCAAGGCGCGCATTCTCTCAAAAATCATATCCCCCATGGGGGCTTCCGTTTTTCTTGCGTTCCGATATAATAAGACCCGTAATCGATGTCCTTGATTTCCTTCCAAACGAAAGAACAGCCGTACTCGCCCAAGTACGGCTGCTTTTTCGTTCTTTACCCGCAAAGTCTGATCAATTCAGTTGTATGTTGGAACTCCCCTCTTCCCGGGTAGGCCAACGTATTGTCCTGCCGAAGAAACACTCCGGTGGAGTGTTTCCGGCAGAATCCGGATATGCGTAAAAAAGAACCAGTCTTTCGACTGGTTCTTCTGTTTGTGTTGGCATTACCTATCTTCCCGGGCAGTCACCCGCCAAGTATTGTCGGCGTACA
>OIZP01000591.1_pt1 | contig 22386 bp, 24 predicted proteins | sample 1588531 | NCBI WGS metagenome assembly OIZP01 (sample SAMN03283283) | human gut metagenome | biome: human-associated habitat; material: feces | host: Homo sapiens | place: Peru | collected 2012
TGGGAGTCAATCCCCCAGCTGATATAGCCTCCGGCAGGATTGCAGAGGTGCGCAGTAGAAGTATGTCATGCAATTGCATGACGCGCACCTCGCAGCAAGAATGCCGAGGCATTCTTGAATTATAAGACAATTTGCATATGGAGGTTATATTTATGTTGAAAGCAGAAGAATTAAAACTAGTATCTGAATGGGATAAAACTTTTCCAAAAAGTGAAAAAGTAGATCATGAGAAAGTGACATTTGTAAATCGTTATGGAATCACACTTGCTGCAGATTTGTATAAGCCGAAAAATGCATTTGGAAAATATCCAGCGATTGCTGTAAGTGGACCATTTGGTGCAGTCAAAGAACAGTGTTCCGGACTGTATGCACAGACGATGGCTGAAAAAGGATACCTTACTATTGCATTTGATCCTTCTTTTACGGGGGAAAGTGGAGGCAATCCAAGATACATGGCTTCTCCGGATATTAATACAGAAGATTTCATGGCTACTGTTGATTTCCTTTCTGTTCGGGAAGAGGTAGATCAAGATAGAATAGGAATCATTGGAATCTGTGGCTGGGGTGGGATGGCTCTTAACGCAGCTGCACTCGATACAAGAATAAAAGCAACGGTTGCATCTACCATGTATGATATGACAAGGGTAAATGCGAATGGGTACTTTGATTCTGAGGACAGTGAAGAAGCACGTTATGCGAAGAAGCAGTCGCTGAATACCCTCAGAACACAAGAATACTGTAAAGGCGAATATTCCAGAGCTGGTGGTTGTGTTTCTCTTCCGGTTCCAGAGGATGCCCCTTTCTTTGTAAAAGATTACAGTGAGTATTATAAAGGCAGATGTTATCATAAAAGAAGCCTGAATTCCAATGATGGCTGGAACAGTATTGGATGTATGTCATTTATGAATCAGCCAATATTAAAGTACAGTAATGAAATCAGAAGTGCAGCCCTCATTGTTCACGGAGAAAAAGCACACAGCTATTATTTTGGAAAAGATGCTTATGAAAATATGATCAAGGACAGCAAGTACACATCCAATAAAGAGCTGCTAACAATTCCAGGGGCTGTTCATACAGATCTTTACGATAACCTGGATGTAATCCCATTTGATAAAATCCAGAAATTTTTTGAAGAAAACGGAGTTGGTTAATTATGGTAAAGCTTCCTTAAAAGGCATGGTCGGTGGCGGTGGAATTGATGCAGCAAATACAGCTGAGGATCATGTGGATATAATGAAAAAGGCATATGAACTTGGAAAAAATTTATAAGTTGATAAAATAATTCTAATTATTAAAACTAATAGTAATGTTAGAGTCCGCTTGAAACAGGGCATAAGAGCGAACATAGGATAACCCCGAAAACCCTTGAAAACAGCCACTTTTGGCAGAAAGGAATGTGATTTTATGGCAAGACCACGTTTAGCAGAAAAGGATATTTTGAGATTTCAAAAGAAGAGTCCTCAGACCAGGAGAGAGCGTAAGGGCAGATGGAAAATATCAGTATAAGTACCATATTGATGGAAAACCACATTTTGTCTATAGTTGGAAACTGGAGTCAACGGACAAACTGCCAAAGGGCAAAAAGCCATGTCTTTCCCTTCGTGAGTTAGAGAAGCAGGTAAATATGGATTTAGATTTGCTTGTAAATATCGTAGACGGACAGATGACAGTATGTGAACTGGTAGACCGATATTTGAAAACCAAAACAGGAGTAAGACAGAGCACCAAGCAGGGATATGTTACAGTGCAGAGATTACTTGCAAAGGAATCGTTTCAGGCGATCATAGAGGACAGAAATGCACCGAAAGTGGAGAAGTCCATAGATGGATATAGTGGATTCCCATTTTACGATGATAATGGAATGCCACTTGTTGCGATGCATTGGCAACACCGCTTTAATCATATGGTCGGCAGATACAATGACATTTACCGGGTGCAGATGCCAAACATTACACCTCATGTATGCCGACCCACCTATTGCTCGAATATGGCAAAATCGGGAATGAATCCAAAGACGCTGCAGTACCTCATGGGGCATTCAGATATATCGGTCACAATGAAGGTGTACACGCATATCGGATTCGATGATGCTGAGGAAGAATTGAAGCGGATGGAAGAGTTTAGGAAGGCACAGGTGGAGGTTGAGCAGAAGAAGGAGAAACCGATGTCACAGAAAATGTTCAAGATAATTTAATATGGAAAAAGGATGACGCTCTGGTTTAGGTTTGGCTTAGACTGGGGCATTTTTTCTATGGAAAAATAATGATGTATGTTATAATAGAATAACATACTGAATAATTACTACAGAACAGGAGGACAAATATTATGTTGAAAAAAATACAAATAAACGGAAAGCTATTCTTAGAATATTTCAAAATAGCATGCGGTGTTGTTTTTGGAATAGCATCGGCATTCTTCCTTTTTTTTGATATAAGTGATTTAAAAATAAAATCATGTAGTAGTAAAATTTTAACAATGACGATTTTGATATTATTAGCAGTATTTTATGCAGTTGTTAAAGTTATGAGCTATAAGAAGATTGTGGTTTTAAAAGGAAAATTGGTTTTAAGGTATGGAGATTTATGGAAAACAGCGTTTAATACTAAAGAAAAGAAAAAAATTGTTGTTGTTGGTGTAAACACGACATTTGACACAATTGTGGACGAAAATCTTTCTATGGTCAATAAGCCATTAGTAAGCCCAACAACGATACATGGAAGATGGCTTAAATGTATGAAAGATAGAAATGTTGCAATATCTGATATTGATGCCAAAATCAGTAATAGCCTGAAATTACAGGAAATTAGCCCGATGAAAGTATTAAGTAGGAATATTAAAGCGAGAGGAAAATTAGAATGTTATAGCAAAGGAACTATAGCACAGTATGAATATGGTAATACAGTATTCTATTTGTTGGCACTGTCGGAATTCGATGAAAATAATAATGCACAAAATACAAAAGAAGAATTAGTGGAGACAATTACGAAACTCATAAATTATTATGACAAAAAAGGAAATGGATTTGATATATATATTCCGCTGTTGGGAACGGGACAATCTAGAACTGGTATCACAAGGAAAGATTCTTTAGAGATTATGGCATCGCTATTTGAATTATATGAAGAAAAGATACAAGGATGTGTTAATATTGTGGTATATTCAGAAGATCGGGACAAAGTATCTTTGGGAGCATGAGTAGTAGGAGGAACGATTATGGGACATAAATGTTTTGTTAGCTTTAAAAAAGAAGATATTTATTATAAAGAAAAACTTGTAACATTATTTTCAAAAGAGGATATTATTGATAAAACTTTGGATAAGGTAATAGACAGTGAAAATGGAGATTATATCATGCAAGTAATACGAAATAAGTATCTGAAAGATTCTACAGTAACTATTTGTTTGATTGGGACACATTCATCGGAAAATGAGGGATACGATTATTTGGGACAGAAGAAAAACTATTTTATAATCAGGGAACTTCAAGCCTCTCTTTATAATGGAAAAAATAATACAAGAAATGGAGTTTTAGGAGTAGTAACGCCTGAAATGTATGGAAAGATTTATAAGGGATCATATAAGTGTTCTTTGTGTGGCGGCAATCACAATTACGTAAAAATAGATGATGATACAGTGATTCGAGAGTTTAGTCAAAATTATTACATAGAACCACATGATGGATGTTGTTGGAATGAAAACCAGAGATATTGTGTTTTAGTAAAATGGGATGACTTTGTCAAAAATCCAGAAAAATATGTTAATGATGCATATGACAAAAGAATAGATATAATTGCTAATAAAATAAAAGTGAGGGCTAAACGATAGTGTATAAAGCGTTTGATTTAAAATTGACAAACGGGGAATTTGGAAATGTTTTGAAATATAATGCTTCACAACAAATAAAAATATGGGAGAATATAGGTAAGCAATATAAACAAGATTTTAATACTAAATATAGAAGATTATTAAAAAATTATCTTGAAAATGGTACAGTGGATGGAACAAAATTACTGAAAGAGGTGTTTGCTAAAGATCATTATGATATATTTATATCATATTCGCATAATGATGAAGACTTAATATTTGCGATAGCAGGAATGCTAGGAAAAGAATTTAATTTAAATGTTTTTGTTGATGCATTTTATTGGGGGAGTGCTGATAGGCTGCTCAAAGAAATTGATGATATAAAGTGTAAAAAAACTGATGGGACATATGATTATCAAAAAAGAAACCTTACAACGAGTCATGTACATGCAATGTTAACATCGGCAATAATGCAGGTAATGGACTTATCAGAAGTAGTAATATTTGTTAATACATATAATTCTGTTCCAGTTTTAGAAAATACATTATCAGGAAAAAGGGAGTATACATTTTCTCCATGGATTTATGAAGAAGTTTTATTCACAGAATTATTAAGAAAAAAAGAATGGTTTGAACATAGAATATTAAATTTAAGCGAAAAATTCGAAAGCAAAGTAGAACAAGATTTTGAAATTGCATATGAACTTCCAAAAAATAACATGATTAGTATAGACATAAATATTATTCGTGAATGGATAATGATTAATAATAGATTTAATGTGTCTAAAGGTAAAAGCATACGTACTGTAGAAGAATTGGAATTGTTGCTTTTTAAGGTACATCATCCGTTAAATATTTTGTATAAAATTATAGAGGATAAATATGACTTAAAGAGCAGCTAAGTGTGAAAAAAAGCAGTAGTACCTCATTCTCTGTTACTACCAATTTTACTACTAACAGGTAGTAATAACATGCCTAATTCTGCTCTAGTTTGCCACAATCTGTAATTTCAGAGCATATCACAATAACCCTAGAAACCCTTGCAAATGTGGGCTGTCATAAGGATTGTTGAAGAAACATTGAAAAATAAAGGCTTATAGACAGTCACAGGCGGGGCTTGTAGTAAATGGAATATAGATTTGTAGATAGGCACATCTGATATTGAAAACGGGTGTGCTTTTCTATTGCTGTAAAACAGCATACTAACTCATTTCTGCTTGATTACCATGCACTTATCAGAGCAGGATTTGTCAAGAGCCTGTTGCGGAGCAATGCTCGCACTCTTGATAATGCATGAACTGATAAGTATAATATCTAAAGCGGGAATGAATTAACTTAATTCAAAGTTTTCTTGTAATGGTTTCAAAAATGAATTAATTGTTAATTTTAAAGTATTTATAGAAATATTGAGGGTTATGTCAAATCATTCTAAAGTTAAAATTTTGTTTTCTTAATATTTGTTATTATCAATGTACTATGTTAAATTTTATGAAATAATAGTGAAAGGGTGATTATATGTTTAAAAGGTTACAAAAAAATAACAGGATAGAAAATGTACGTCTCGAAGAAAATACAAAGCACTTTATTGATGGTTTTAAAAAACTTGTAGAACAAAATAACCAACCTACAATAAATAGATTAATTAAGTTTATGGCAAATTCTGTACAAGGAGAATTAGTTTCCAAATGTTTATATAATGATAGAAATTATGCCGAATACACTAGGTACATTGTTTATAGTTTAGTGTTGAATTTGTCATTTGAAGAATTTCATGAATGCAGTATCAAATTTAATGTAGAAGAAACACCAATAATATCATGTATTTGGAATTATACTAGAATGTTTGATAGTCTAGAATATATTGGAAAATGCAATAAAAATCCATTTGATGGTGATGCACATTCTGGAAATATCAACGCATGTTTAATTAATCCTTTAGGACTTGTCATTGTTGATAATGGTAATCATTCTGTGAATTCTGCAATAGTGCATAATGAAGGGGAAATAATTGCAAATGTTACTGTAGATATATCTCCAGTATTGGAAAAATATAAATTCAATGGAAAAGACTATGTAGATATTATAACTAATGAAAAAATAAATAATAATTTTCTAAAGAATAATTCGGAACCTTTTATTTATACTTTAGGATTATTTTTTGAAATGGCTAGAGTATTAAAAGAAAGGCAGGATAGGTGACACCGTGCGAAGCGAAAGGTGTCGTCCTGTTCCAGCCTTGCAGGAGTGGCTTTAGCCACGACTGCTTTGCCCCCGGTATCTAACAGTGGGGCACAAATACGACTAGAAACTGTAATTAAAATTCTTAAAACACTGATTTCACAAGGCTTTGAGCCACTTTAAAGCAGATGTGACAATTTTGCAAAATGTCACATACCTGTAGTTTTATTTGACACATTAAATTGATTATGATAAAATTTCTTTGTTTTCAAGCAAAGGAGACTGATTATGAATAATTACTATATAACGAACCAACCTAAAAAGAAACTTATCTCTGTACAATTAAATCCGATGAAACATTGTACAGAGTATAGCATATAAAGAAATACGTAAGATTTCATCGGAAATGTGGCAATGAAGCAATGTACCTTTGTGGGTAGATGGTTTTATTGTCTCTTTTCCGTATGTTATAAAACGTAAGGAATTAAGGCTATAGGCAATGTTTTGTCTATAGTCTTTTGTTATATATTCATAATTTTAGCAGGAGACTATTGCACTTTATGTATTTTGTCTCCTGTTTTTTTATGCTCAAAAACAGAGAAAGGAACATGAAATATGAGTTTATTAGAAATTACAAATTTATCACATTCGTTTAGTGAAAACGTCTTATATAAAAATGCAGATTTTTCATTAAACAAAGGGGAACATGTTGGAATCGTTGGACAGAATGGAACAGGAAAAAGTACGCTGATTAAACTCTGTACGGGTCAGTTGCTTCCCGATGACGGACGTGTTACATGGCAATCCAAAACAAGTATCGGTTATTTAGACCAATACGCTGAGATTAATTTGCAACTTGATATGAAAAGTTTTTTGAAAACTGCATTTTTAAATCTTTATGACTTGGAAAAAAAAATGAATTACTTGTATGAGAACATGCAGGAGGGGGATTTTCAAAACTTAAATACCGCTGCGAGGTATCAAGAAGAATTAGAACGGCAGGACTTTTATCTGATCGACACAAAGATTGAGCAGGTTGCAACAGGTTTGGGGTTGTTGGCAATTGGTTTAGACAGACCCATTGCACAAATGAGCGGCGGTCAAAGAGCAAAGGTAATTTTGGCAAAACTTTTGCTTGAAAAACCGGACGTGTTGCTTCTTGATGAGCCAACGAATTTTTTGGATAAAGAACATGTTGATTGGCTGTCAGAATATCTCTGCGGTTTAAATAATGCTTTTATGGTTGTTTCGCATGATTATGCTTTTTTAGAAAAAATATCAAATCGAATCTGTGATATAGACAATCATAAAATCACAAAATATTATGGTACCTATTCGGAGTTTTTAAGAAAGAAAACTGCCTTACGTGAAGATTATATACGTCAATATTCCGCACAGCAAAAGGAAATCAAGAAAACGGAGGAATTTATCCGTAAAAATATAGCAGGAAGAAAATCAAAAATGGCAAGGGGCAGACAAAAGCAACTGGATAGAATGGATAAAATGGAAGCCATTGACCAAAAAGAAATTATACCATTTTTTCATTTTCGCGAAATGCCTTTGACAAATACGGAGCATTTAAACGTCAAGCACTTATCGGTTGGCTATCACTACCCTGTTTTATCTGATATTAATTTTACAGTAAATGGCGGACAAAAAGTTGTGATAACAGGTTTTAATGGCATTGGAAAATCAACTTTATTGAAAACATTAGTCGGACAATTAAGTGCTTTAAATGGTTCGTTTTCTTTTTCAGAACAAGTGAAACTGCGATATTTTGAACAGGATTTACATTGGGAGAATGAGGAAAAAACGCCAATACAGATAGTGTCTGATTGTTACCCGTCACTTACGATAAAAGAAGTGAGAAAAAATCTAGCCTGTTGTGGAATTATGGGCGAACACGCAATGCAGGCTATTGGCACATTAAGCGGTGGAGAACAGGCAAAGGTAAAGATATGCCTGTTAATTCTTACTCCTTGTAATTTTATTATCATGGACGAGCCGACAAATCATTTAGATATTCAAGCAAAGCAGTCTTTAAAAATTGCATTAAAAGAATTTAAAGGCACAGTGTTACTTGTTTCCCATGAACCTGATTTTTATAAAGAATGGGTTCAGAAAATAATTAGCATTGAGAATATCATTAAGAAAAGATAACTTGTTAATAATTCTTCTGCCAGAATATTTTTTCAAAAATGAAATTGAAAAATGCTGTGTGGCGGTAATAAAAAAACCGCCATCCACAGTTTCTTATTTGTGTGTCATAATTTATGAAAACGATGGTTGAGAGACTATCGTTTTTTTAACGGTATTTCATAGGAGCGTTGAGGCGGTTATAGGAGAACACGTCTTATGACAAACCTATGCGAGTACATTAATTTAAAAAATCCGTTACCGTTAAAAAAATTTATTTTAATACAATAATTCCCTGCGCTTGTAAATGTGATTTTTCACATTACACAATAGGAATAATCAAAGGAGTACAAGAACCATATACCGTTGTTCTTGTGCTTTTTTGCTGTTTGAAAATATTTTTAAATCCATTTACAGACAGGATAACAAATCTCATCTCTGTGGTGAGTGTCAGAGCGGAAAGAGGTAAGAATCTCTACGCTTTTACAGTGCACAGGAAGGAGGTGAGATTATGAAACCTTCTTCATTTGAGAGTGCCATAAGGCTACAGTTTGACTGCCTTATCCGCAAAGTCATAGACAGAACAGTCAAGAATTATTATAGGGAACTTGGCAGACGGGCAAAACATGAAATCCCGTTCTGTGATGTAACAGAAACGGATCTGAACCATGCCGGTGTCATAGATGAATATTCTGTTGAATACTCTGTATTTCTTGTTTATGGCATAGAAATCCACGTTTATGATGAGCGTCTTTGCAAAGCGATTTAGAAATTAAAAGACAGGCAGAGAAACATTATTTTGATGTTTTATTTCCTTGATATGTCAGATACGGAAATCGGAGAAATTATTGGAATTTCAAGATGTTCCGTTTACAGAGGAAGAATGAGGGCATTGAGCATTATACGAGAAAACTATACGGAGGAGTAACGCAGATGAAACAGGTAAAAAGATGTCCGAGATTTACGACTATCCGCATGGCTTCCGATGGCAACAACGAAGCCATAGAAAAGATTTTAGAGCATTATAACGCATACATATCAAAAGCTTGCTTACGCCCATTCTATGATGAATGCGGTGGTGTGCAGATTGTCGTTGACAGGGAATTAAAAGGCAGAATCCAAACTGCCATTACAAAAGCCATTTTAAAATTTGAAATGGAAATCAGATAAACTTCTGTAAAATGCAACAAATCCCCTACTTATGGGTAGTTACTATGGGAAATGGGAATATATTTATAAAAAATATGTCACAAATATTAATCGGTTGTCGAGTGTTGTGTATGGACGAAAAGACATTCTTTTCTTTTCAGTTGCTCTTTGAAAATTTCATAAAGTGGTCAGATACTTTTGACAGACAGTGAGCCTATGGACTGATACGCCATGACCTTACTCTGCAAGCGAGCGATACCCTGTCAGCGTCCATAAGAGGAAATACGTCATTTTTCTCTGCCATGACCTGTCCTGTCAGATAATGATACTCCCATACAGCCACAGTCCGAGCATTTGAAGCGTCGCAGGCAATGGGTGCGGCAGCATGAGAACCATGCAGAGGTGAAATTCCTGTGGGTGATGACAACACCGTCTGACTGCTTCAGAATCTAACAAAGAAAGAGGGAATCGAATGACAGAAACCACAGAAGAATCAGTAGTACGTGAATACCATATCGGCAATACAATTTATCGTGTAAAGGCAAAATCAAACGGTCAGACGCAGGAAGAACCGAAAGACACGATAAAGCGTCTTATTCAACGTAATACAAAGCGTAAAGGGCAGATTTAATATAAAAGGTGCAGACAAAAGACGGTTGTTGTGCTATCTTGTAGATATACAAGCATTGCCTGTGTGACTGTCGGAACAGGAGGAAATATGCTGAAAACATACAGTCAGTTACCACAGGAAATACTTTTACTACTTCCCCGATAAAGGGAACAGATACAGGAATCACAGCACTTTATTGTCGTTTGTCGCAAGACAATGGAAATGTTGGGGATTCGGACAGTATCATCAATCAGAAAAAGATACTTGCGGAATATGCGGAGCGAAACGGTTACACGCCTTACCAGTTTTATATTGACGATGGATTCAGCGGTACGAATTTTGAGCGTCCGCAGTTCAAACAGATGATTGAGGACGCAAAGAAAGGAACCGTGAAACGTATTATCTGTAAAGACCTGTCAAGGTTCGGGCGTGACTATATCAAAGTGGGATTGTATACGGAATTTATCTTCCCCGACAAAGATATTCACTTTATCGCTGTGAATGATGATGTAGACAGTAATGTACAGAAAGACAATGACCTTGCACCGTTCAAAAATCTGTTTAATGAATGGTATGCAAGAGATACCAGTAAGAAGATTAAAGCAGTGAAGAAAGCGAAAGGATTGGCAGGCGAACACATGAGTTGTATTGCTCCCTATGGCTACCGCAAGAATCCCGACAATCCGAAAGAATGGCTGATTGATGAAGAATCCGCAGAGGTTGTCCGAGAAATCTTCCGCTTGTGTGTGGACGGGTACGGACCGAGAAGAATCGCAAACATTCTGACGGAACGAAAGATACTGATACCGAGTGCATACGCATTGGAAAAAGGTTATGCTGTCCGTAACAATATCCCAAAGAATCCCTGTCAATGGTCGAGTACCGTTGTGGTGGACGTACTGGAACGCATGGACTATCTAGGGCATACGGTAAATTTTAAGACACACCGCAAGTCATATAAGCAGAAAAAGAAGATAGAAAATGATAAATCGGAATGGAAAATCTTTGAGAATACCCATGAGCCGATTATCGACAAGTCTACCTTTGATATTGTGCAGAAGATTCGTGCGAACCGCAAACGTCCTACCAAAATGGGAGAAATGCCGATGTTTTCGGGAATCCTCTACTGTGCGGACTGTGGAAAGAAACTATCCTTTCACAGACGGGCAAATGACCCTGACACTAAACATAATTTTGTGTGCAGTAATTACCGTTCTGATACTCATAACTGCTCTATGCACTATATCCGAAACGTGGTTGTAGAACAACTGGTTTTGGAGAATCTGCGAGAGGTTGTGTCCTACGTTAAAGCATATGAAGATGAATTTGTGCAGATGGTGATGGACGCTGACATAAAGCAGAAAAGCAAGGAACTGGCAAAGAAAAAGCGTGTGCTGTCCGATAAGGAGAAACGCTACACACAGTTAGATGGTCTGTTCCAACGTATCTATGAGGACAATGTAAGCGGTAAACTTTCTGATGAACGATTTGTGAAACTGTCACAGGGATATGAAGCAGAGCAAAAAGATTTACAGTCAGAAATCGAAGCACTCCGCATGGAATTGTCGCAGGAAGAACAACAGAGTGTCAATGTAAAATCATTCTTATCTACTGTCAAGAAGTATACAGAGATACCCGAACTGACATCGGAGATTGTGCATGAGTTCATAGACCGTATTATCGTTCATGAAGCAGACAAAAGCAGTGGTAAAAGAATACAGGAAATCGAGATTATCTATAACCATATCGGAGTATTTGACCGTTCAAAGGTCAATGTATATATGGGAAAAGCGGTATAACACCGCCATGCTATACCGCTATCCTAAATCTAAAAAGTATCCTTATGAAATCCCTACAAAACAGGGCATTTCCGGTCAAAACAAGGAGAACCAAAACTATGATAAAAATACTATTCATCTGCCACGGCACTCCAGTTTTATGATAATGCATACCTTTGCAGAATGGGGCAACACAGGGCAGAATAAGGTGGAAAGCCTTGGAATTACTACGGTTTCGACTACTAAAAGGCTCATGGGCTGAATTGGGATAAAGGCAAAGGTGTGGAGAGAAATCTTTAGTAGTAATGGACTACTTAGAGGGTGAGTATGAATGACAAAAGCCACAATCATTGGTAGGAGAGATACTATAGACTATAAGTGGTATTTGATGTCTAAAAAGCATGTTAAGCATTGTAAACTTAGACGGATGGATATTGGAAGAAGAAAAGAACAAAGAGGGGAGATAAGTGAAAATAAAGGATAGGAGAATGTGGATAATTGTATTGTAAATGTTCCACATGGACTTTATAATGTTATTTGGAGGTGTTATGTGCATGGACAAAGAAAATAAAACATATTCAATGAGCATCAGAGTTAGTCAAGAAGAACTGAATAAATTGAAACAAGCTGCTAGATTAGAATCTTATGGATCGTATAGTGAATTTGTGCGGAGAACTTCTTTGATAGAAGCAGATAAAGTAATTTCAGATAAAAAGAGGGAAAACAATCATGATAACAGTTGATAATTTAAAGAAGGTTCTTGAAGAATTACATTACACTAAGAAAAAACCAAAAGAAATCTATGAAAAAAAGTATGATGAGTATGATTGTGTTATCAAGGTGGATTTTGATAACAAGCAAATAACATATCCAGAAGATAAGGGAATGAAGATACACAGAAAGACTACATGCAATTTTTCTGAAAATGAAAACTTTGTGGTTTTAGAGTGTATTACTAGTTTGTTGGACAAAGGTTATAAGCCTTCAAATATTGAGCTTGAAAAGCCAATGCCTGGTGGACATGATGACACAGGCGGTTTTTGTGATATTCAAGTAAAAGATAATGATGAGAGAACTTTTTTGCTTATCGAATGCAAAAAGGCAGACGAATTTGAAAAATTCTGGAAAAGGACATTAGCCGATGGAGATCAGTTATTCAGATATTATAACTCATATAGACAAGCAAAAGCACTTTGTATGTATACGTCTGATTATACTGATTCTCTTAAAAGATATACCAATATTATTTCGATGACGGATAATGAGGAATATCTGCAGACTAATGCATCACTAAAAAGCTTCAAGCAAGTTCAGCTTGATAATGGAGATAAAGTAGATTATTTCAATGTTTGGAAGGATACATACCAACTAGATTTTGCAACTAATGGTATATTTGAAGATGGGATTGAACAATATACCATCGGAAAAGCAAAATATTGTGTAGATGATTTAAGAGAAGTAGATAATGAATCTATGCAAAAAAAGTATCATGAGTTTGCAACAATTTTGAGACAACATAATGTTGGAAGTCATGAGAATGCATTTGATAAACTGGTTAACCTTTTTTTGGCAAAAATAGTAGATGAAACATTAAATTCCAATGAATTACAGTTTTATTGGAAGGGTGCTGCTTATGATGATTATTATAGTTTGCAGGATAGATTGCAAAAACTATACAAGGAAGGTATGGAAAAATTCCTTGGAGAAGAAGTGACTTATATTGACCAGAAACAAGTAAGTGAGGCTTTTCATTTATTTAAAAATGATCCAGATGCTACAAGAAATAAAATATTAGATTACTTTAGACAACTAAAGTTTTATACAAACAGCGATTTTGCGTTTCTTGATGTACATAATGAGGAGTTGTTCTATCAGAATGCTACTATTCTTAAAAAAATAGTAAAAATGTTGGAGGATATCAAACTTAAAACCGAAGAACAAAATCAGTTCTTGGGAGATTTGTTTGAAGGTTTTTTAGATGATGGTGTAAAGCAGAGTGAAGGACAGTTTTTTACTCCGTTACCGATTGTAAAATTTATTGTTTCTTCATTGCCACTAGAAACATTAATTAGAGATACCTCTGAAATACCTAAAGCGATTGATTATGCATGTGGAGCAGGACATTTTCTGACAGAATATGCTTCTTGCATTAAGAAATATGTAAAACAATATAAAAATATTTCTCCGAATGAGTATTTTAAAGAAACATATGGTGTTGAGAAAGAATACAGGCTTTCAAAAGTGTCAAAAGTTTCGGCATTCATGTATGGTCAAGATGACATACAAATAATATATGGTGATGCATTAGCATCAAACAAAAAAGTTTCTGACAATACATATTCAGTATTGATTGCTAATCCACCTTACAGTGTCAAGGGGTTCTTGGAAACTATTGACGAAGCTGATCGGAAGAAGTTTAGTTTATATTCAAAAGTGTCTGACGTTCAAAGGAATAACAGTATTGAAACTTTTTTTGTTGAAAGAGCAAAGCAATTATTAAAAGAGAATGGTATTGCAGCTATTATTCTTCCAAGTAGTATCCTTTCAAACAATAATATTTATGAGTATTGTAGAGAAATCATTCTTAAATTTTTTGATATTATTGCTATAGCTGAGTTTGGTAGTGGAACTTTTGGAAAAACAGGCACAAATACAGTAACATTATTTCTGCGTAGAAAGAAAACAAATCCAGACTTAGCAGAGCATTGTCGTAACAGAGTGAACAGCTGGTTTAATGCAGATAGAACTAAAGACATTGTTTTCCAAGACGAAGATATTGTTGATGAATACTGTGAAAAATGCAAGATTGATGTTCAAGAGTATAAAGATTGGTTAAAAGGTGGCAAGATCCCTTCAGCGGAAATTTTCACCAAGTATATTGATAACATTCGGAATAGTACAGGGTATAAATCTATTGAAAAGAGAAAAGTCACAAAGAAATTTACAAATGAGGATAAGGATGAATCACTAAAACAGTTTATTATCAATAAAATAGCGGGGGTTGAAAAAGAAAAACTTTATTATTTCATGCTTGCAAAGAGTAATGAACAGAATGTTCTTATTATTAAATGTCCAACAGATACTAAACAATCTAAGGCGTTCTTGGGATATGAATGGAGTGGTGCTAAAGGAAACGAGGGAATAAAGTATATTGGTACTGTTGTTGAGGATGAAGACGATTACATTAGTAAGAATAGAGGGATAAATAACATAGACACACCTTTATTTGATGCTAATAGTTATGATAATCCAAATAAATTAAATACTTTGATTCGTAAAAATTATGAGGTGGGAATAGATACTATTCCAGATGGTTTAAAAGACTATGTGAAACTATATAAGCTTGAGGATATGATAGACTTTACGGGCTTGCAATTTGACAAAGCTTTTAGAACAACGATTGTTCCTGTAGAAAAAATTAATAGTAAGTACAAAACAGTAAAGTTAAATAAATTAGCTAAAGTAAAAGGTGGAAAGAGAATACCTAAGGGGCTAACTTATGCTGACGGAGTTACAAATCATCCCTATATTAAAGTGGCTGATTTTAGCGGTTTATCTGTCGATAAAACCAATTTACAGTATATTTCGGATGATGTATTTGCAAAAATAAAAAACTATACGATTTCTAAGTCTGATATATATATTTCAATTGCTGGAACAATTGGAGTAGTAGGAAGAATACCAGATGAAATTGATGGAGCAAACTTAACAGAAAATGCGGCAAAGATATGTGAAATAGATTCTAACCAAGTAGATACTGATTATCTTTTGTATGTATTAACTTCTGAACCTATAAAACAGCAGATTGATGCGGCTACACATCAATTGGGAACACCAAAGCTTGCTATAACAAGAATCCAGACGTTAGATATTCCTTTGCCACCATTGAATGTTCAAAAGGATATTGTGACAGAAATAAAGAAGGTTATTTTTGAGGCGGAAAAGTCTAGAAAAGTTATTGCTCAATCAGATAATAAAATGAGCAGTATTTTTGAAAAAATATCTGGTAAGAAATATAAAATTTCAGCGCTTGCACCGTATACCACTAAAAGAGTAGCGTATAATAAGATTACGCCTGAGTACTATGTCTCAACCGACAACATGTTACAGAATTGTGAAGGGATTACTAAGTATGAAGGAACGCCTAATGTTGATTCGGTAATTGAATATAAGGTTAATGATATTCTACTTTCAAATATTCGACCATATTTAAAGAAATTATGGCTTTCAGATTGTGATGGCGGATGCTCTCCAGATGTTTTGGTATTTAGAGTTGACGACACAAAAACAGTACTTCCGAAATATCTTTACTATTGTATGAAACAGAATAGATTCTTCGATTGGATAATGTCTGATGTAAAAGGAATGAAGATGCCTAGAGGGAAAAAAGATACTATAGCATCTTTCGAGGTTGAAATACCGTCGATAGAAGAACAAAAGAAGATAATTAAGGAGGTTGAGAGTATTGAAATAGTAAGAACAAAGAATAAAGTAGTTGTTGAAAGGTTACAGGACAAAATTGCAGAAATTTTTAAAAGAACGGTTTTTTGATTTTGGCATTTGTAATAATAATATATACTGGAAATAGTGGTGAATAAATATTTAAGGAGTAACTGAAAGGTTGCTCCTATTTTTTTGCATATTTTTATAGAAAGTTTCAGAAGCTTAGCCATATTTTTCCAGTAAACGCTCAACACCGTTTACGTAATAGGACTGTTTGCAGTCGTGATATTTGTTATGTTCGATGTTATCAGCGGCGCAAAAAATGATGTGATTATGGACGTGTCCTTTATCAATATGGGTGGTAACAATATACGAATATTTTCCCTCTAAAAGTTTATCTGCAAGCTCCTTTCCAATGCGGTGCGCTTCTTCAAAACCAACCTCTCCCGGAGCAAAAGCTTGTATCAGATGATAGGCTTTGTTAGGACTGTTTTCCCGGCAGTGGTCGAGGGTATATTTGAAGTCATAAGCTGCGGTTTCTGGAGAACAGGCATAAGAGGAAACAAACATTTTTTCATCGGTCTTTTCGGGGTTGCAGATGTAGTCTATCGCTTTATCAACGGTTGCTTTGATAGCATGGATTTTTGTGTACGCCATACCTCATTCATCAACTCCTTTACTTCGTCCATATCTTCTTTATAAATGTTTCCGGTGCTGTTTATCCGCTTGGCAATCTGGTTCAGACTTGAGCTGATGATACGTCCAAGCTCCGTATTATAATTTCTAAGATAACTGTAATCCACGTCATAGACATACAAAATGAGCTTGCGTAAGAAAGCGGACTTGCTTTTCATGCCTGATACTCTGAACTTCTCGTCCAGGATATACTGCTCGTCATCATCGAGATAAAATTGCACAGGATTGGTGCGTTTTCTGTTTGCCATTTCTTTAACTCCTTCCTATTTTGGGTACAAAAAAACTGCTGTAAAATGTTCGATGTTTTACAACAGTTTGTTTCAAAGTGTATTCGATTTTTGGATAAAGTTATCCAAGAAAAATTGTAGCAAAATTGCAGAATAAGGTCAATGATTTTGCTGTGAAAAGTGGCTCAAAAAATATAAGAAGGTTAGGGATACTTCCCTATGGAAATTTACGGGATATGCCTGTGGCATAAACGTAAATTTCAGCCCATGTGTCATGACATGGGCAGTGCTTGCTATGTTTGCTATGGTTGTTTTCGACACTCCAGAAGGGTGTGTCGGTATTTTAATGTAGGTGAAAAAAGGTGGTGGATGTTCTTTTTGAATGACAAGAACAGGATACAGTATAATGACCAGTGCAAGAAGGGTGTGTATGAATGTAAGCAGAGTTTCCGGTGCAGGATTGTGTGGTGTGGGAAGTATTACTCTAAGCGGAGAAAAAGGTAGTGTTTGATTTATTTGATATTTCTGAAAGGGGTTGAGATAAAATATTGGTTTAATAGTTTCATTCGTTTTAAGAAAAAATGAGGAATCTTTTAATCATTTTAAGTGCATAACCCGTTATTATATATAGAGATATTCAATGGAAAGGAGTCTGATGCGTGTTGAGTGATGACGAATTAGTGGAACAGATTCTACTTGGAAATGAAAATGCAGCAGAAGAATTGATAAAACGCTATTATACATCTATTTTACGTTACTGTAGGTGGCATTGCTCTAATCTGGAAAAAGCAGAAGACCTGACTCAGGAAACATTTTTGAAGTTGTTTAAGAATTTATTCGGATATAAAGGGAAAAAGAAATTTAAGGCTTATCTATACACGATTGCAAATCATTTATGTATTGATGAAAGTAGGAAGGTTGAGTTTTATCCATTAGAAGATGAAGAAAATATAGTGCATGAGTATAACGACATAGTTCGGCTAGAGGATAGGGCAGAGATAAGCTATTTTTTGAATTTTTTATCATCAGAACAAAGGGAAGCAGTCATTCTACGCTTTGGAGAACAACTTAGTTTTGGAGAGATTGCAAAAGTGATGGGATGCAATATGCGAACAGCACAAAGCAGGGTTCGTAATGCTTTAAAAATTATGAGAAAGGAGCAGGAAAATGAAAGATAAAAATTTGAAGGGCTATTTACAGCAATCTTTAGGAGAGGAAGTACAGCCTAAAAGATTAGAGGAAGCGATTAAGCTTTGCACTGAAATTGTGCGAGAACAGGAAGTGACTAGGGCAGAACCGAGGACAGGTTTCTTTCACTATCTTTCAGATGTATTTCGCTTTGAAGGTATTCCAATATTTGGTTTGCAGGCAGTAACGTTATTTATAGTTTGTTTAACAATTGCTAGCATTGCAGACGTGCCAAAGAATATACCAATTTTTATGCCGCTGTTTGTATTGGCTATCATACCAGCAATTTTTAAAAGCCAGTATTATGGAATGAGCGAGATTGAAGCGGTAACAAGAGCTTCTGGTGCCCAAATCACGTTAGCAAAGCTGGTTTTGGTCGGGGCAGCTAATTTGGTGTGTATAACAATTCTTTTGTGTATGGAAGTTTATTTGCAAAATTCTTATAAAGAGATTGGACAGATGGTTCTATACTGCCTGGTTCCGTACTTAGTGTGTATGGTTGCGTTGCTACGTTTGATCCGTTTGCAAAAGAAACAGAGTTTACAGATATGTGCGATTGTAATGCTGGGTTCCTGCATTTGTTGGGGGATGTCAGCAAGAATATTGCCATGGTTATATGAAACATCAGCAGTGGGGGTGTGGATTGTTACATTTTTGATTTTTGCTATGTTCTTTATAAATGAAATTCATTATATTGCAGAGATGAGAAAGGAAGGAAAAATATATGGAATTGTCGCTTGATCGTTTAACAAAACAGTATGGCAGGAAAATAGCGGTAGATTGTGTTAGTGCAACCTTAAAGCCGGGAGTATATGGTCTTTTGGGGGCTAACGGTGCAGGTAAAACAACATTGATGCGTATGCTATGTGCTGTTTTGGAGTCAACCTCAGGGGAGGTATTGCTGGATGAAAAAGAAATAACTTCGATGGGGGCAGATTACCGGAATGTGTTGGGTTATTTACCACAGGATTTTGGATATTATCCAAATTATACTGCGGTGGAGTTTTTAATGTATATTGCAGCACTGAAAGGAATACCGAAGAATGTTGCAAAAAAACGTGTGACTGAATTGTTGGAGGTAGTTGATTTAAGCCATGTGGCAAACAAAAAAGTAAAAACTTTTTCTGGTGGTATGAAACAAAGAGTAGGAATTGCACAGGCGTTACTTAATAATCCGAAAATTTTGATTTTGGATGAGCCGACTGCAGGACTTGATCCGAAAGAGCGTGTCCGTTTTCGTAATCTGCTCTCAGAGTATGCAGGCGATAAAATTGTAATTCTTTCTACACATATTGTATCGGATATAGAAGCAATAGCAGATGAAGTGCTATTGATGAAAAAAGGAAAAGTTGTATTGCAGGGTACGGTTCCAGAGTTGATTCACAAGGCAACTGGTAAGGTTTGGGAACTTTCTGTTTCTCCACAAGAAGCCAGACAATGGCAGACAAAAACAACGGTTGCTAATTTACGGCATGAAGGAAAAGAAATTATATTGCGTATTATTTCAGACAATATGCCTAGTGAGCGAGCGGTTCCTTGTGAAGCTACATTGGAAGATCTTTATTTATTTTATTTTCCTACAGAGGAGTGAAATAGAATGGAATTATTTTGGTTAGAGCATAAAAAGTTATGGCGAAAGAAAATTGTTAAAATATGTGTGTTGTTGTGTTTTGTTTATTATGTAATTTTTGGAAGCATACTTTCGTTTCAATGGTTCGGTTTTGGCAGTTCAGATGACTATACAAGTGCTTTTGGCAATAATTTTGATGGATATACAGTAATAAAGGATAGTCAGGAATATGCACTTTCATTTGGTGGAGAATTGACGGATGAAACCTTGCAGCAAATAGTAAGTGATTATCAGCAAATGGAAGCTGACGGTATGGAGGAAGAACTGGAAAAGACAGACTGGCAGATAGTTAATAGTTGGCTCGGAACATTGTATCCGGAGCTTCGAGATACCAGTAATTATAAAACGATGATAAGCTATGTTGATCCGGATAAGTTAACAGGCTTCTATGAAAGAAGACAGCAGGTGCTTGATGAGTTTTTGGAGGTCAGTGGTCAGGTAGGAGCTGAAAAAGAGTTTTTACATCAGATAGAGAGAAAGGTAGAAAAACCATTTCATTATGAGTGGGTAGAAGGCTGGTCAACGCTTCTTGGTAGTATGGTTGCGGATCTAGGAGTTGTGATGGCTTTGTTTCTCGGTATTGTTTTATCCTCTTTATTTGCGGGCGAATGGCATGATAATACAAGCACACTAGTATTGACGACTCGAAATGGTTGGGGGAAAATCGCTCTTGCCAAAATTCTTACTGGTTTAGCGTTTACAGTGGAGTTATTTGCATTACTTGCTGTTTCAAATGTTATATCACAGTTGTTTTTTATGGGAACTGCCGGATGGGATATGCCGATTCAGAATATCAAGCTGATTGCTGTTGCACCTATGAATATGCTGCAGGCAGAAATTTATGAATATGCCTTTGTACTGCTTGGAGCAATAGGTTTTGCCGGAATTGTTATGTTTATATCAGCGGCTGTAAAAAATAATGTACTTACCTTACTGCTTAGTCTGGCTGTTGTATATGGACCAATGATGATTGCAGAATATCTTCCTTATAAAATGCAAAAAGCATTGGATTTAATACCATTGGTAGGAAGTTCAACAGATATTTTCAGAACTAATACTTTTCGTATTTTGGGGAAGCTTATCTGGTCACCATATCTACTTATTACTATTCCTGTCTTGATTGGTATTCTATGTATGCCATTCGCTATAAAGAGCTGGTCAAAAAGGATGAAGACATAAATAACAATATGGCAAAGAAAAGAGATAAAAAAAATAAGTTGCGAGGGAAATGGTTGAGAGGAACTATCATAGTTTACTTGCTTTTGATACTATGTAATCTATTTCACGAATTTCCTTCTCGATTAGGGAATTTACATAGTATTCCAGTTTCGGAGGAGTGGTATTTAATTGTAATAAACCGTTGGAATGAAATACCGGAAGATTATAGAGTGGAATTAACAGAGTTATCGAATGGTCAAAAGGTGGATAGCAGGATATATACGTATTTACAAGAAATGTTTGATGCAGCAAAGAAAGATAGAATATATCCGGTTGTTCGGGAAGGTTATCGAACTTATGATGAACAGCAGAAAATATTAGATGATAAGATAAAGGCTTATATAAATGAAGGATATTCACAGTCAAGAGCAGAAAGAACTACTAAGGAATGGGTAGCTTTGCCTGGAACAAGTGAACACCAATTAGGCATTGCAGTTGATATTAATGCTGATAAATCAAAGAGCTCAAATGATGAGGTATATACATACGTGGCTTGCCGCAAATGCACATAATTATGGTTTCATATTACGGTACCCACAAGGGAAACAGGAGATTACAGGGACAAGCTATGAGCCATGGCATTATCGTTATGTAGGAGTAGATGCGGCACGTTTTGACTTTCCTTCTTTTTCTTTCTTCAAAATAAATCTATATATAATGGCGGTACTGTCGACCTAAAAGCTTTAGTTCTGCGTAAATACTTTCTTCCGGTTCATATTCTTTCAGTCGATACCAATGATCAATTCCTACACTTATCATCTGTAACCTCCTAAAAAATCTGTAATTGTCCTATCCACACTTATTACCACTCATTTTAGTTCGTTACACGAAAGCACCTTGCGGGTTTCAACCTGCTTAAACGACCGCTTATAATAAGGGGCGGTTGACGGTTTTTATGACGGATGTGGTTAATCCAAAAAGCTGCTCGCCAGACCAATTACTCCCTTATCATAAAAAAATAAGTGCAGAAGATAAAGCACTAATGGTATACTTTATCTCTTACACTTATATGGTACTAAATGGAGCTATTGCTCCATAGATTGATTACTCATCTATTTTGCAACAGCCCCTTTGTCTTTGATGAATAAAGGTCAATTTTTTATTTAACTATTTTCACTATTGTTTGATTCAGTGATTTTTTTCTTCTTTGGAGAAACCAGTTTGTGACCGGAATAAATGGACATGCCCATACAAAGCAATGAAGAATAGGCAAAGTATTTATGTGCAGTCATAGATTTTTTGATTCCAGAATAAATGCATCCCAACATACAGAAAAGTGCGCCTAAGGACCAGTATTTATGTGATTTCATGATTTGATACCTCCTTTGA